>Ga0164293_10000173_pt1 | contig 45747 bp, 37 predicted proteins | sample GEODES118metaG_FD_111487 | JGI IMG/M metagenome (GOLD analysis project Ga0164293, IMG submission 111487) | Eutrophic lake water microbial communities from Lake Mendota, Wisconsin, USA - GEODES118 metaG | ecosystem: Environmental > Aquatic > Freshwater > Lake | place: USA: Lake Mendota...
CGGTCGATCAGCCCGTATTCAACCGCTTCCGCCGGGGAAAGGAAGTAGTCACGGTCGGTATCTTCGGCGATCTTCTCCAGAGGCTGGCCGGTGTGTTCGGCCATCAGTCCGTTGAGGGTGTCCTTGAGGAACAGGATTTCGCGGGCCTGGATCTCGATATCGATCGCCTGGCCCTGGGCGCCTCCCAGGGGTTGGTGAATCATGATCCGGGCATTGGGGAGGGCCAGGCGCTTGCCTTTTGTGCCGCCTGTGAGCAGGAAGGCCCCCATGCTGGCGGCCAGGCCGTAGCAGATGGTGACGACGTCAGGGGCCACCTGCTGCATGGTGTCGTAGATCGCCAGGCCGGCCGTCACGGAGCCACCCGGTGAATTGATGTAGATCTGGATGTCCTTCTCGGGGTCCTCGGCTTCCAGGAACAGCAGCTGGGCCACCAGGGAATCGGCCACCTGGTCGTCGATGCCTGAGCCCAGGAAGATGATCCGTTCCCGCAACAGCCGGGAGTAGATGTCGAAGGCCCGATCGCCTCGGCCCGACTGTTCCACCACGGTGGGCAGCACGCCCGGGTTGGCCACGGGGGTACCGGCCTTCGCCGTCCAGACCCCGCCGCTCCAGTGGCTGTGGACCGGATGGCGCAGGAGTCCACCGGGAAGGAGGTTCGCTTCGGGGCTCGCGTTGGCGGAGACGTCGATCACGCGGCTGACTCGGAAGGAGGGGAAGGAACCACAAATCTATGGGCTGCGGAGCGACCGGCGGGGATTCCCGCCGGTCGGAACACCGGTCAGTCCGCCGTTTTGCTGCGTTTGCGGGCCTTGGGCTCTTCCTCGTCGCTGGCGTTCTTCTCCTTTTTCTGGGCTTTCTCGGCCTTCTTGGCTTCCTTCTTCTCAGCCTTGTCGCCCTTGCCCTGCGCGGTTTCGGCCTCGTCCTCGGGCTCGCTCTTCTCCGTGACCGTGCTGTGGCTTTCCAGCCATGCCAGCAGGGCTTCCCGCAGCAGGTCGTCGGTGACGGCCAGCCTCAGCCGCTGTGGATCGATGTTGGCCGTTTCACTGAGCCCACGGCTCACTTCGCGGAGCTTGGCCTCCACGTCCTTTTCGGCCACTTCGATCTTTTCGCTGCTGGCAAGGGCCTTGAGGGCGAGGTTGCGGCGCAGCCGTTGTTCGGCTTCGGGGCGGGAGGTGTCCATCAGGCTGCGCACCAGATCCGGGGTGAACAGCTTCTTGACATCCATGCCCTGCTGGGCGATCTGGCCGGCCGTCTGCTCGATCAGGTTGCGGATCTCCTCCTGCACCAGGGTTTCAGGCAGCTCCACTTCGAGCTGTTCCACCAGGGCGTCGAGCAGGGCTTCCTGCCGGTTGGCCCGATGGCGACGCTCGGCGTCCTCCCGCAGCCGGTTTTCCAGATCGGCCCGCAGTTCCGTCAGGGTCTGTTTGTCGCTGGCCTGCTGGGCGAAGCTGTCGTCCAGTTCGGGCAGTTCGCGGGCCTTGAGATCCAGAAGGGTGATCTGGAAGCGCGCCTTGCGGCCGGCCGCCTCCTCCTGGGGGTAGGACTCGGGGAAGGTGCAGTCCACGTCGCGGCTTTCGCCGACTTCCATGCCGAGGATGCCTTCCACGAAACCGGGGATCATGCGGCCTTCCTCAAGCTCCACATCCATGCCTTCACTGGCTCCGCCGCTGATCGCCTCGCCGCTGTCGGCGAAGGTGCCGCTGAAGCTGATCCGGGCCACATCCGCTGCGGCGGCGGCCCTGCCCTCCACCGGCACCAGAGCCGCCAGCTGCCGCCGGGACTGTTCCAGCAGTTCCTCCACCCGGGCAGGGTCGTAGGTCACGCTGGCGGCCTCGGCCTTCAGGCCCTTGGTGGCCTTGAGGCTGGGCGTGGGCTCCACGTCCATTTCCAGGGTGAGGGTGAACTCGCTTCCGGGCTGAAAACGCTCTAGCACCGTTTCAAAGCCTTCCTGCAGTTCCGGCCTGCCGATGGGTTCGAGCTTCTCCTGTTGCAGCGCCTCCCGATAAACGCTGTCCACGAGGTCCTCGAGGGCGGTGGCCCGGATCCGCAGGGGGCCGATCTGCTGCAGCAGCACGGGCCGGGGCACCTTGCCCTTGCGAAAGCCGGGCAGCTTGATGCTGCGGCTGAGTTTCTCCAGGGCGCCTTCATAGCTGGCCTGGCTGCGGCCGGCCGGAACCACCACCTCCAGGGCCAGACGGCTGCCGGGGCGGGGGCTGGTCTTCACCTTCAGGGCGGCCGCGGCCTTGCCACCTGCTTTGGAGGTGGCTTTCGGCGCTGCGGAGGAATCGGCAGCGGCGGGGCTGGCGGCTGGGCTCATGGGAAAGGCCGATCGAGCGGGCAAGCCCGCGATTCTAGAAACTGGCCGAGACGGGCTTCCGCCGCGTATTGTTCATTCGACGAACAGAAGGCGCCATATCCCCAATTCGAACTTTCCCGTAAGGGGGCCGACTGTGGTCGGTCCTCGGTTTTGGGGAAGTTTCGGCAGTTACGGACCCAACGGTTCGATTCCCGATTCAGCCCCTTTCTTCAGCCACCCTCTGCCGCCACCCCCCTCAGAAGATTCCGTTTTCCGGACGTTTCCTGGCTCTCCCTGGAATCTCCTCCTCGTTTTCTGTATCTCCTGGTCGTTTCGCTCCTCCTTACGCCCCGTTGACCGCCCTTTCCTCCCCTTCCCAACAGCCTGCCCCCTCCCTTCCCCAGCGCCCCCTGCGGGTGGCGATCCTTGGGGCCACGGGCGCAGTGGGTAAGGAACTGTTGGAACTTCTGGCGGAGCGCCAGTTCCCGGTCGGCGAGCTGGTGTTGCTTGCCTCTTCCCGCTCCGCCGGCCAGGAGATCCGTTGGCAGGGTCACACCGTCACTGTGCAGGCCGTGAGCGAGGCCAGTTTTGAGGGCATCGATCTGGTGCTGGCCTCCGCCGGTGGTTCGATTTCCAGGCAATGGGCGCCTGTCGCCGTGGCCGCCGGTGCCGTGGTGATCGACAACTCCAGCGCCTTCCGGCTTGAGCCTGCCGTGCCGCTGGTGGTTCCGGAGGTGAATCCTGAGGCGGCTTTCGAGCACGCCGGCATCATTGCCAACCCCAACTGCACCACCATCCTGCTGACCGTGGCCCTGGCACCCCTGGCCGCCCGTCGCCCCCTCCGCCGGGTGGTGCTGAGCACTTATCAATCGGCCAGCGGGGCCGGTGCCCGGGCCATGGAGGAACTGCGGCAGCTCAGCCGCACCGTGCTGGATGGTGGTACCCCTGTCAGCGAAGTGCTGCCCCATTCGCTCGCCTTCAATCTCTTTCTGCACAACTCCCCCCTGCAGCCCAACGGTTACTGCGAGGAAGAGCTGAAGATGGTGAATGAAACCCGCAAGATCATGGGCCTGCCGGGTCTGCGGCTCACGGCCACCTGCGTGAGGGTGCCCGTTCTCCGCGCCCATTCCGAGGCGGTGAACATCGAATTCGAGGAGCCCTTCCCTGTGGAGGAGGCGCGGGCGCTGTTGGCGCAGGCTCCGGGGGTGGAGTTGATCGAGGACTTTGAAACCAATCGCTTTCCGATGCCCACCGATGTCACCGGCAGGGATCCGGTGGCGGTCGGTCGGATCCGCCAGGACCTGAGCGATCCCCATGCCCTGGAGCTCTGGTTGTGTGGCGACCAGATCCGCAAAGGTGCCGCCCTCAATGCGATTCAGATCGCTGAACTGCTGCTCCCGGTGGGAACAGCGGTTCAGGCTGAGACCCTCGGAGACCAGGGAGGTGCCGCTTGACCACGACACCTTTCTCCCAGGCAGCCCCCTTCGGCCGAGTGGTGACCGCCATGGTCACCCCGTTCCAGCCCGATGGGGCAGTGGATCTGGCGATGGCGGCCCGACTGGCGGACCATCTCGTGGCCCATGGCTCCGATGGACTGGTGGTCTGCGGCACCACCGGTGAGTCACCCACGCTGAGCTGGGAGGAGCAACACCGCTTGTTCTCGGCCGTGAAGGGAGCGGTGGGGGACCGGGCCAGGGTGCTGGCCGGCAGCGGCAGCAACTGCACCGCCGAAGCGGTGGAGGCAACGGCCCGGGCGGCAGCCCTCGGAGCCGATGGAGCCCTGGTTGTGGTCCCTTATTACAACAAGCCTCCCCAGGACGGCCTCGAGGCCCATTTCCGGGCGGTGGCTTGCGCAGCGCCGGAGCTGCCGCTGATGCTTTACAACATCCCTGGCCGTACCGGCTGCAGCCTGGCTCCTGAAACCACCGCCAGGCTCCTGGACCTTCCCAATGTGGTGAGTTTCAAGGCGGCCAGCGGCACCACCGAGGAGGTCTCCCAGCTGCGTGCCTGCTGTGGCGATCGGTTGGCCATCTACAGCGGTGATGACGCCCTCACCCTGCCGATGCTTGCGGTGGGCGCCGCCGGCGTGGTCAGCGTGGCCAGCCATCTGGTGGGTTCGGAGCTGCAGGCGATGATCCAGGCCTTCTTCGCCGGGGATCACGCCGGTGCCCTGGTCCTGCATGACCAGCTTCTGCCGCTCTTCAAGGTTCTTTTCTGCACCACCAACCCCATTCCGCTGAAGGCTGCGCTCGAGCTCAGCGGCTGGCCGGTCGGAGCTCCCCGTCTTCCCCTTCTTCCTGCAGACAGCACTGTGCGCGAACGTCTCTCCACCACCCTGGCCGCCCTGCGTCCCACCTGACGCCAAGGCTCAGCTCAGATCAGATCAGCTCCATCAGCCCAAGAAACACATCTCCATCGGATCATTCTTCTTTCATGGCAAGTCAGTACGGCAACAACGTGTCTTCGCAAAACGCTTCTTCCCAGAACGGCAATGGCAAGCAGCCTGCCCTGCGGGTGATTCCCCTCGGCGGTCTGCATGAGATTGGCAAGAATACCTGCGTATTTGAATACGGCGATGAGCTCATGCTTGTGGATGCCGGTCTGGCATTCCCCAGCGATGGCATGCATGGCGTGAATGTGGTTCTGCCGGATACCAGTTATCTGCGCGAGAACCAGAAGCGGATCCGCGGCATGATCGTCACCCATGGTCACGAAGATCACATTGGTGGTATTCCCCATCACCTCAAGAATTTCAATATTCCCGTGATCTATGGCCCCCGGCTGGCCATGTCGATGCTGCAGGGGAAGATGGAAGAGGCCGGGGTCACCGACCGCACCACGATTCAGACGGTGAGTCCCCGTGAAGTGGTGCATGTGGGTCAGCACTTCAAGGTGGAATTCATCCGCAACACCCACTCTCTTGCGGACAGCTTTTCACTGGCGATCACTACTCCTGTGGGTGTGGTGGTGTTCACCGGCGACTTCAAATTTGATCACACCCCTGTGGATGGCGAATACTTCGACATCCAGCGCATGGCCCATTACGGCGAGCAGGGCGTGCTGTGCCTGTTCAGTGATTCCACCAATGCCGAGCTACCTGGTTTCACGCCACCGGAGCGGGCGGTGTTCCCCAACCTTGATCGTCACATCGCCAACGCCGAGGGGCGGGTGATCCTGACCACGTTCGCCAGCTCCACCCATCGGGTTTCGATGATTCTGGAGCTGGCCATGAAACATGGACGCAAGGTGGGTCTGCTGGGCCGATCCATGCTCAATGTGATCGCCAAGGCTCGTGAACTCGGCTACATGCGCTGCCCCGACGATCTGTTCGTGCCGATCAAGCAGATCCGGGATCTCCCCGACCGCGAAACCCTGTTGCTGATGACCGGCAGCCAGGGAGAGCCCCTCGCCGCCCTGAGCCGGATTTCCCGCGGCGAGCACCCCCAGGTGCAGGTGAAGACCAGCGACACGATCATTTTTTCGGCCAGCCCCATCCCGGGCAACACCATTTCGGTGGTGAACACCATCGATCGCCTGATGATGCTCGGCGCCAAGGTGGTCTATGGCAAAGGCGAGGGCATCCACGTCTCCGGCCATGGAAGTCAGGAAGACCAGAAGCTGATGCTTGCCCTCACGAGGCCCCGTTATTTCGTTCCGGTGCATGGCGAGCATCGGATGTTGGTGGCTCATGCCCGAACGGGCATGTCCATGGGCATCCCTGCCGACCACACCCTGATCATCGACAACGGCGATGTGGTGGAGCTCACCCCCGATTCGATCCGTAGGGGCGAACCGGTCAAGGCGGGTATTGAACTGCTCGATGCCTCCCGCAATGGCATCGTTGATGCCCGGGTGCTCAAGGAGCGCCAGCAGTTGGCCGAGGACGGCGTCATCACCCTGCTCGCGGTGATTACCACCGATGGGGTCATGGCAGCTCCGCCCCGCGTCAACCTGCGCGGTGTGGTCACTACAGCAGATCCCCGCAAGCTCTCGATGTGGACCGAGCGCGAAATCGGCTGGGTGCTGGAAAACCGCTGGAATCAGCTTTCCCGCAATACCGGCGGCAAGGCTCCCGATGTGGATTGGGTCGGCGTGCAGCGCGAGATCGAAGTGGGCCTCCAGCGACGCCTGCGTCGCGAGCTGCAGGTGGATCCGTTGATCATCTGCCTGGTGCAGCCGGCCCCTGCCGGCACCCCTGCCTACAAGGGGCGGGCCGACGCCGAGCCCGATACCCGTCCGGCTCCCCGTGGTCGCCGCGATGGTGGCGGCAGTCGTGAGGTGAATCGTCAGCCCCAGCGCCAGATGGCTGCGGCGGCGGCAGCTTCCGCCACTCCCGCCGCCACTGCGGCAGCGGCCCCAGCGCCTGTTGCCGCCGCCAGCCAGCCCAGGCCTGAACCGGTGGAGGAAGCGGAACCCACCGGCAGGACGCGCCGCCGGCGTTCTGCAGCAGCCGTCGGCTGAAGCCTGGCTGGGCTTCAGCCCAGTCCTTAGCCCACCACCACCGTCAGCAGGCTGCGGAGCAGCTCCGGATCCTCGGCCACGGCCTCGGATCCGGGCAGCGGCTCCGCAATCTCCTCTGGGATGTTCTGTTGCTGTGACCACTCTGGCGAGTCACTGGCGGAGGACTCCAGCAGGCGACCTGGGTCTTCCTCCAGAGCTGGGATCGCCATCGCGCCAGGCCCTACGTCCCATGAGACCTGGCCGGCGTTAGGGGAAGCGGGGGCATGCGGGGGCTCCTCCACGGCCTGGGCTTCCACAGGACGAAGTTCCAGTTCCTCCCGCAGGCGGGCATCGGCCTGATACACCTCGAGCAGGCCGGGATCTTCCACCACATCAGCAGGAATCGCTGGTGGCGGAGCGACCAGCGATTCCTCCGCCACCGGCCCAGGGCCCTCGGGGGTGATGGGTTCCACGGTGGCCCAGGGGGTGGCAGCGGCGGTGATTTTCGGACCGCTGTCGTTCGTTTGCCTGCCGGATGGCTCAGTTTCGATCCAGGGCATGGCGGGACTGGTGCCAGCTAGTTCCTCGACGTCAGGCAGTTCTGCCGCAGCCACCGGTTGGGGAAGATCCCCTGCCGTTGCCACCGGTAGCTGTGCCTCCTCTGGTGCCTCCTTGGCGGCAGCCGCTGTTTCCGCTTCCTCGAAGACCACCTGCTGGGACAGCGGGCGATTGCACAGTTGCAGGCCGTGTTCAGCCGCCTGGCGCAGGGCCGGTTCGGATTTGCTGGCGAGAATGGTGCGATAGAGGTCCTCGGCGAGGTGCCGGTCGCCGAACCCATGGAGATGGGTATGGGCCATCAGCAGCTGCAGACGTTGGCGCACGGCCGTGGCCGTGGGGTCCTGTCGGTCGCCGATCGCCTCCAGCAGGGCCTTTCCCTGGCGGAGCACATCGGACCAACGGTCCTCGCAGTAGGTCACCTCGACCGCGGCATAGAGTTCTGCCAGGTCCTGGGGCACTTCCGCTTCAGCCATGGGGCGCTTCGGGGGAATGAAGCAACAGTGTGGCGCCATCCCACCGCAGCTGCCAGCCGGCGGCCAGGTCCATCCGGCCTGATCCCTGGCCCGCCGCCAGCCGGCGGATCAGCTGCTCGAGGGGGGCGCTTTCCAGGCCCCGGCCCCGTTGGGTCTCCAGCCAGCGCTGCAGCAGCTGCCGCTGGATCGCCGCGGAAAGCGCGCCCAGGCGTCGCTGCTGCAGGGCCGCGGCACTGCCCCTTGGCACTTCGGCCACGCCGAGAACCTCGAGGGCCAGGTCGAGCAGTTCCTCCTTCTGCTCCGACTCCGCCGCCAGTCGTTCCGCCAGGCCGCTGATCCTGCGGCTGGCCCCGGGGTGCAGCTCTTCCAGCACCGGCAGTACCTCGGCCCGCAGCCGGTTGCGGCTGAAGCGAGGGTCAGCGTTGGTGGTGTCCAGCCACACGGGCAGATTGCGTTCCTGGCAGAGTTGGTAGGTATCGGCCCGGCTGAGCAGAAGCAGCGGCCGACTCAGCAGCAGAGGCGCGCCATCTGGGGCAGGCAGCGTCAACGGGCGCAGCGGCCGCAGGCTTGCCAGACCCCGCAGGTGGCAGCCCCGGGCCAGGTTGAGCAGCACGGTTTCCGTCCGGTCGCTGGCGGTGTGGCCCGTCACCACGTGGGTGCAGCCCTGAAGGACGGCCGAGCGGGCCAGGCGGTCGTAGCGCCAGCTGCGGGCTGCCGCTTCGCTGCCCAGCCCCCTCTCCGGGGCCTGGGCGATCTCCAGTTCGAGGCCTTCGGACTCGGCCCAGAGCTTCAGTTCCCGGGCTTGGGCCGTTGCTTCCGCTCGCCAGCCGTGGTCGCCATGCCAGAGCCGCAGCCGCCAGTGATGCAGAGGCTGGAGATCCCGAAGCAACCGGGTCAGGGCCATGGAATCCTGGCCTCCCGAAACCGCCAGCAACAGCCCGGCACCCTTCGGCAGCAGTTCCGGCCGGCGCAGCAGCTGGCGATGCAGGCGCAGCTGGTGGGGCCCCCAGCCGCGCTCGGTTGTCGAAGGCTCGGATGGGAGAATCACACCACGATCTTCCAGCTGCACCCAATGTCCCGCCTTTCCAGCCTGCCTGCCGCTCTGCAGAACGCGGTGTCCGGTCGTCGTCTGCTGAAGGTCATTGCCGGTCTCACCAACTTCGATGCCGCAGCGGTGCAGCGGATCGCCCGGGCGGCAGCGGCAGGCGGTGCCGATCTGATCGATGTGGCCTGCGATCCCGAGCTGGTGGCACTCGTGGCTGCCACCGCTCCTGGACTGCCGATCTGCGTCTCGGCGGTCGATCCGGAGCTGTTCCCTGCCGCCGTGGAGGCCGGTGCGGCCATGGTGGAGATCGGCAATTTCGACGCCTTCTATCCCCTCGGGCGCGTCTTCGGCGCCGAGGAGGTGCTGGACCTCACCCGTCGCACCCGTGCCCTGCTGCCCGAAGTGGTGCTGTCTGTCACCGTGCCCCATGTTCTGCCGCTGGATCAGCAGGAACAGCTGGCCATCGATCTGGTCGCGGCCGGCGCCGACCTGATCCAGACCGAGGGGGGAACCAGTGCCCGTCCGTTCAGTGCCGGCAGCCTCGGCCTGATCGAGAAGGCGGCGCCCACCCTGGCGGCTGCCCATGCGATCAGTCGTGCCGTGGCGTTGCCTGTGCTCTGTGCCTCCGGTCTTTCGGCCGTCACCGTGCCGATGGCCCTGGCGGCCGGCGCCAGCGGCGTGGGCGTGGGCTCCGCTGTCAATCGTCTCAATGACGAGCTGGCCATGGTGGCCGTGGTTCGGGGACTGCGGGAGGCGATCAGCAGCGCGGCCGAGGCTGTTCGGCGCTGATCAGCAGCTATACGCTGCAGAAAACGGATCGCACGTCGTGTCCCACCCCTTTCTCTGGCTTCTGCAGTGGCCCGTCAGGGCTGTCATCCTGCTGCTCGTCGCTGCGCTTCCCCTGGGCGTGGAGATGGTGAGCTTCCGTATCGCCCTGGCCTCGGCCCTGGCGATCGGTCTGATGGGCACCCTGTTGGTCGCTCCGCTGCGGTTGCTGCTCTCTCCGTTCTGGACCTTCGCCTCGTTCGGGGGAGTCCTCAGTCCCGTTTCTTTCCTGTTCAACCTGCTGATCTCGATCATCCTCTTCTCGGGGACGGCCTGGTTGATCCAGGGATTCCGTCTGCGCAGGGGCATCTACAGCGCGGTGCTCGGGTCCCTCGTGTACAGCGTGATCAGCACGGTGGTCCTCAAGATTCTCGGTCTGGATGTGCCCCTCCTCCGCGCCATGTCCCTCCTCACCGACGCCGTCGCCTAGACGCGTAGGGCATCCGAACTCCGCCATGCGGCCATGGGCCCCAGAATGGGTCCCATGGCTTTTGAATTGCACGCTCCCTACCAACCCAAGGGAGATCAGCCCTCCGCCATCAAGGCCCTGGTGGAAGGGGTCGATGCCGGCGACCGTTACCAGACCCTGCTGGGGGCCACCGGCACCGGCAAGACCTTCACCATTGCCAATGTGATCGCCAGCACGGGGCGTCCCACCCTGGTGCTGGCCCATAACAAGACGCTGGCGGCCCAGCTCTGCAATGAGCTACGGGAGTTCTTTCCGAACAACGCCGTTGAATATTTCATCTCTTATTACGACTATTACCAGCCCGAAGCGTATGTGCCCGTTTCGGACACCTACATCGCCAAGACGGCGTCGATCAACGAGGAGATCGACATGTTGCGCCATTCGGCGACCCGCTCTTTGTTCGAGCGACGCGATGTGATCGTGGTCGCTTCAATCAGCTGCATCTATGGCCTCGGCATCCCTTCGGAATACCTCAAGGCGGCGGTGCGCTTCCAGGTGGGTGAAACCCTCAACCTGAGGGGCTCCCTGCGGGAGTTGGTCAACAACCAGTACTCCCGCAACGACCTGGAGATTTCGCGTGGCCGCTTCCGCGTACGCGGCGATGTGTTGGAGATCGGCCCGGCCTACGAAGATCGGTTGGTGCGGATCGAGCTGTTCGGCGATGAGGTGGAAGCGATCCGTTATGTGGATCCCACCACCGGTGAGATTCTGCAGAGCCTGGAGGCGATCAACATCTATCCGGCCAAGCACTTCGTGACGCCGAAGGAACGGCTGCAGGAAGCGATCACGGCCATCCGCACCGAGCTGCGCGAACGGCTCGATCAGCTCAATCTCGAAGGGCGCCTGCTGGAGGCCCAGCGCCTGGAGCAGCGCACCACCTACGACCTCGAGATGCTCGAGCAGGTGGGGTACTGCAACGGGGTGGAGAACTACGCCCGCCATCTCGCCGGCCGGCCGGCCGGCACGCCCCCCGAATGCCTGATCGATTACTTCCCTGATGACTGGCTGCTGGTGGTGGATGAATCCCATGTGACCTGCTCCCAGCTGCAGGCCATGTACAACGGCGATCAGAGCCGCAAGCAGGTGCTGATCGAGCATGGTTTCCGGCTGCCCAGTGCCGCCGACAACCGCCCCCTCAAGGGGGCGGAGTTCTGGGAGAAGGCGAAGCAGACCATCTTCGTGAGCGCCACGCCTGGAGCCTGGGAGCTGGCCGAAAGCCGCGACAACATCGCTGAACAGGTGATCCGCCCCACCGGCGTGCTCGATCCGATCGTGGAGGTGCGGCCCACCGATGGCCAGGTCGATGACCTGCTGGGTGAGATTCGCCTGCGGGCCGACAAGAAGGAGCGGGTGCTGGTGACCACCCTCACCAAGCGGATGGCAGAGGACCTCACCGATTACCTGGCGGAGAACGGCGTTCGGGTGCGCTACTTGCACTCCGAGATCCATTCGATCGAACGCATCGAGATCATCCAGGACCTCCGCAACGGCGAATATGACGTGCTGGTGGGGGTGAACCTGCTGCGTGAAGGCCTCGACCTGCCGGAGGTGTCGCTGGTGGCGATCCTCGATGCCGACAAGGAGGGGTTCCTGCGGGCCGAGCGCTCCCTGATCCAGACCATCGGCCGTGCCGCCCGCCATGTGGAGGGAGTTGCCCTGCTCTATGCCGACAACCTCACCGATTCGATGGCCAGGGCGATCTCGGAAACCGAGCGCCGGCGGGCGATTCAGCATGCCTACAACGAGGCCAACGGCATCACCCCGATGCCGGCGGGCAAGCGGGCAGGCAATTCGATCCTGGCCTTCCTGGAGGTTTCCCGCCGACTGAACGACGAACAGCTGGAGCAGGCCACCGAGCAGGCGGAGCAGAACGAGGTGCCACTGGAATCCCTGCCGGAGCTCATCACCCAGCTCGAGGATCGGATGAAGACGGCCGCCAAGAACCTGGAGTTCGAGGAGGCCGCCAACCTGCGGGACCGGATCAAGAACCTGCGTCAGAAACTGGTGGGCAGAACCTGATCGACCGCCGGTGCTCAATCCCTCCCGTATCCGGGTGCTTGCCGTGGGCAGGATCCGCAAGCGCTGGGTCAGTGACGGGATCGCCGTCTACCTGAAGCGCCTGCCCGGACTCACGATCGTGGAATGCAAGGACTCCACACCTGCCCGGGAGAGGGAGGCGATCCTGGCCCAGCTGCGGCCCGAGGAGAGGCTGGTGGTGCTCACCGAAGAGGGCTCCACCGCCGACTCGCTGGCCTTCGCCGAAGCTTTGCGCGGTTCGGCCTCCGATCGACTCGCCTTCGTGATCGGCGGGGCCGAAGGGATCGATCCCGCACTCAAGCAGCAGGCGGCCTGGCGCCTCAGCCTCTCGCCGATGACCTTTCCCCACGAGATTGCCCGCCTGATGCTGATCGAGCAGCTCTACCGCGCCCAGACGATCCTGCAGGGGGGGCCTTATCACAAGGCATGAGTGAAAAAATCTGCATGCGGTTGCTCCTGCTGCCTGGGCTGGCGGTTTCCGGGTTCGCCGGTGGATCCGCGGTCCTGGCTGTCACGACCGGGCCCCCTGCCCTCCCCCCAGTCCCCCATCTGGCGGCCCCTCCCTTGCCGCCACCGCCCGTGCCGGTGGCCCGGCTGTTGATCGATCTTTCCGAGCAGCGCCTCACTGCTTTCGACGGTCACAACCGGATGGTGTACCGCAAGCCTGTCTCCACCGGGCTGCCTGCCACCCCCACCCCCCGCGGGGATTTCACTGTGGCCACCAGATATCTCGCAACGCCGATGACCGGTGCCGATTACGAGATCCCCTCGGTGCCCCATGTGCTCTGCCTCGGAGGGGGTGGTCTTCCTCCCGATTCGATCTGCATCCATCCCTCCCCCTGGCAGGAGGAGGCGGGGCAGGCGTATGGGGTTCCCCGCAGCCATGGCTGCATCCGCACCACCACGGCCACGGCCCGCTGGCTGTTTCCTCGGACGGAGGTGGGTACGCCGGTGAGGATTCAGGACTGAGTCAGGTTTGCCTGCCTCAGGTGGGGGCTTCCGTGCCTTCGGCCCGGTGCAGGGCGGTGCCGCCGAGGCCGAAGGCGGCATGCACGGCCCGGAGGGCGCCGATGCCATCGGCTTCGGCCACCACACAGCTGGTGCGGATTTCGCTGGTGGCGATCAGTTCGATGTTGATGCCGGCATCGGCCAGGGCGCGGAACATGCGGGCGGCGGTGCCGGCGGTGCAGGCCATGCCTGCTCCCACGGCACTGATGCGTGCGATGGCCGGGCCTTCCTCGAAGCGGGCGCCCTGCCAGTGCTGCAGCACCCCGGCAAGGGCCTGTTCCGCCAGCTGCCGGTCCTCGCGCCTCAGGGTGAAGCTCATGTCCCGGCTGGGCTCGCCCGTGTCCCGGTGGGTGCGCTCCGACTGCACGATGGCGTCGAGGCTGAGGCCGGCATCGGCCAGGGCGCGACAGATGGCGGCGGCGGCTCCGGGACGATCCGGCACCCGCCGGACGGCCACTTGCACCTGATCGAGGTCGAGGGCCACCCCCCGCACCGCAGGGTCCTCCTGGTGGCAGATCTGGGCGGTGTGCCGCAGCTGCTGCTCGCTCAGTTCAAAGGCTTCGGCAGCGGCCCGCAGGGCCTTGGCCCCCTGGGTGCCATCCACGAGGCAACTCACCTTCACTTCGCTGGTGGCGATCAGCCGCAGGTTGATGCCCTGGCGGGCCAGGATGTCGAACAAGCGGGCCGCCACTCCGGGGCGCCCCATGATCCCGGCCCCGGAGATGCTCAGCTTGGCCAGGCCGGCTTCCGCCGAGAGCTGGGCACCGCCGGCCTCCATCGCCGCCAGAACCTCCCGGCACACCTGCTCGGCCCGGTCGCACTGGGCGGCGGCCAGGGTGAAGGCGATGTCGTTGCTGGCGCCCTCGTGGGTGGCCTGCACGATCAGGTCCACGTTGATACCGGCGGCTCCCAGGGCCTCGAACAGCCTCGCCGCCACGCCCGGACGATCCGGCACGTGGGCGAGGGCCAGCACCGCCTGATCCGCTTCCAGTTCAGCGCCGTCCACCGGTTTGCCCAGTTCCAGCCCCTCGCTGCCGATCGGCCGGGGTGCGCCGCTGGTGAGCAGGGTGCCGGGGGCGTCGCTCCAGCTGGAGCGCACCACCAGCGGCACGCCGTAATTGCGGGCGATCTCCACGGCCCGTGGATGCAGCACCGCCGCCCCCAGGCTGGCGAGTTCGAGCATCTCGTCGCAGCTCACCGTTTCCATCAGCTGGGCATCCGGCACCTTGCGCGGATCCGTCGTCAGCACCCCCGGCACATCGGTGTAGATCTCGCAGGCATCAGCCCCCAGGGCCGCTGCCAGGGCCACGGCCGAGGTGTCGGAGCCTCCGCGCCCCAGGGTGGTGATCTCCGGCGTACCGGCCTGGCCACTGCTGGTGCCCTGGAAGCCGGCCACCACCACCACCTGACCCTCTTCCAGCAGCCGCTGCAGCCGTTCGGTGCGCACCTCCAGGATGCGGGCTCTTCCGTGGGCCGATTCGGTGATGATGCCGGCCTGGGTGCCCGTCATCGAGACGGCGGGCACCCCCTGGCTGTGGAGGGCCATCGACAGCAGCGCGATCGACACCTGTTCGCCGGTGGCCAGCAGCATGTCCATCTCCCGCCGGGGTGGATCGGCGGTGATCGCCCGGGCCAGGCCCGTGAGCTCATCGGTGGTGTGGCCCATGGCCGAGACCACGATCACCAGTTCGTGGCCCTCTTCGCGGCAGCTGGCGATCCGCCGGGCCACCGCCTGAATCCGCTCCACATCGGCCACCGAAGTGCCCCCGAATTTCTGTACGAGCAGGGCCATCCCGGGTGGTGAAGCGGCTTTCAAGGCCGATTATCGGAGTTCGGCCTTCCCGGTAGGGATCAGGAACCCATCGCGGAAGGCAGCTCCGGCATCGCTGCCCCGTTTGAGGGCCGCCTCCACCTCCAGCAGTTGCCCCAGCAGCTCCAGCAGCTGGGCGGGAGAACGGCCGCGGATCTGCTTGCGCATCACATAAATCCGTTTGGGGTTGCCGATGCCCGCCGCTTTGGCGATCACGGCCACGTCCTGCTCGCCCGCCTGCTCCAGCAGCGCCACCCATAGCCAGCCCCGGATCTGGCTGGAAAGGGCCGCCACGATCCGCAGCGCCGGTTCGTTGGAGGCCAGCAGGGCATCCACCAGGCCGATCGCCTCGGCCGGCCGCCCCGCCAGCAGGGCATCGCCTACCGCCAGGCTGCTGGTGGCCTGGTGCGGGATCAGGGCCGCCACCATTGCGGCGCTGATCGGCGCGTTGCCCGCGTAGAGCGCCAGTTTCTCCAGTTCGCTGGCCAGCCTTGCGCTGTCGCTGCCGACCGCTTCGGCCAGGGCTTCGATGGCGCTCGGCTTCAGGCGCAGGTTCAGCTCCCGGGCGGTGCGGCCCACCAGATCCAGCTGGCCGTCGCCGTCCCAGAAGGCAGGCAGGGCGAAACTTTTCTCCTCCGCCAGTTTGCGCAGGGCCTTGGTGGTACGCAGGCGGGCATCCGGTTTCGCAGGACTGACCAGCACCAGGTGGCATCCTTCCGGAATCAGCTCCAGGCTGGCCTCCAGCCGGCTGGCCAGCTCCGCCGGGCATTGGCTGCAGAACGGACTGCGTTGCACCACCACCACCCGGGCCCCACCCCCCAGGGCCGGGGTGCGGGCCTCCTCCAGGGCGGCTGCCGCCTGGGCGGGGTCCTGCCCGTCCAGGCGACTGAGATTGATGCTGGCCCAGGCCGGATCCACCAGTTGCTCGATCAGCCCCTCCACGGCCCTGGTGCGGGCCGCTTCATCGTCGCCCCAGTAGAGATGGATGGGCATGGTCGGAGAGGGGATGGAGGGGTGGGCAGGGGCTGGGAAGGAATCGGGGCAGGGCCCCCTGGATCATCCGATCTTTGTGGAGAGCGTGCGCCGCATCCGCGGCTGGCTGGGTCCCACCGGCCTGGAGGGGGTGGAGCAGGAGGTGCTGGAGCGGCTGGTACACAGCAGCGGTGATCTGGCCATCGCCCCGGATCTGCGCTTCAGCCCCGGGGCGTGTCGGCTGGGGATGGAGGCCCTGGTGGCCGGGGCGGTGATTCTCACCGATACGGCGATGGCCGCGGCGGCCGTGCGACCGATGGCGGGCCGCACCTTCGGCAACAGGGTCCATTCGGTGCTCGACTGGGCCCCGGCTCAGGCGCCGGCCGGCGGCACCCGCACGGCGGCGGGCATGGAGAGCGCCCTGCGGCACCATCCCGGGGCAGTGGTGTTGATCGGCAGCGCCCCCACGGCCCTCGAGACCCTGCTGGCGATGCCCGAGGCGTTGGCCCCGGCCCTGGTGATCGGCATGCCGGTGGGGTTCGTGGGGGTGGCGGAGAGCAAGCGGCATTTGGCCGAAAGCGGCCTTCCTCAGATCCGGCTGGAAGGGAGCAAGGGAGGGGCAGGGCTGGTGGCGGCGGCGGTGAATGCGTTGCTGCGTCGGGCCTGGCTGGATCGGGGCCCGGCCTGATCGCGCGCCGGTCCACCGAGTCCGATTGGCTTCAGGCCGCCTGCAGGCCCACGGCCACATGGCTGTTGGCCTCGATCCTTCCCAGCACCTGCCGGGCCCGCAACACCACGGAGGGGGGCACGCCGGCCAGGCGGGCCGCTTCGATCCCATAGCTGCGACTGGCTCCGCCGTGGCAGACCCGATGCAGGAACACCAGCTCCTCCCCCGTTTCCTCCACCAGCACCTGGGCGTTGCCCACGTTGGGCAGTAAGGCGGCCAGCTCGTTGAGTTCGTGATAGTGGGTGGCAAAGATCGTGCGGGCGCCGATGGCCGAGGCCAGATGTTCGGCCACGGCCCAGGCGATCGAGAGGCCGTCGAAGGTGGCGGTGCCCCGTCCGATCTCGTCGAGCAGCACCAGGGATCGGGGGGTGGCGTGGTGAAGGATGTTGGCCGTCTCGGCCATCTCCACCATGAAGGTCGATTGGCCTGTGGCCAGGTCATCCACCGCCCCCACGCGCGTGAAGATCCGGTCGGCAAGGCCCAGCCGTGCAGACCGGGCCGGGATCCAGCTGCCGATCTGTGCCATCAGCTGGAGCAGGCCCGTCTGCCGTAGATAGCAGCTCTTGCCGCTGGCGTTGGGGCCGGTGAGCACCAGCAGGTCGGGCCCGCCGGGGGGGTCCCCCTCGGCGTCGGCCGCGCCGCTGCCGAGGGCCAGGTCGTTGGCGGTGAACGGGGTCTCCACCAGCAGCTGTTCCACCACAGGATGGCGGCCGGCTTCGATCCTCAGGTCGCGGCCCTCGTGCAGCTCCGGCCGGCAGTAGCCGCCGGTGGCGGCCACCTCCGCCAGGGAGGCGATGGCGTCGAGTTCGGCCACCAGCCGGGCCGCGGCCCGGATCGGTCCAGCCTGGGCCCCCACCAGGCTGCGCAGCTCACAGAAAAGTTCGTACTCCCGTTGTCCCATGCGGGCCCGGAGCTGCAGGATCCGGCCCTCCCTGCCCTTCAGTTCCGGCGTCACGAAGCGCTCTTCGTTGGCCAGGGTCTGGCGGCGGATCCAGTGCTCCGGAACGCGGGCTGCCCGGGCGCGGCTCACCGCCAGGAAGTAACCGAAGGTGCGGTGGTATTGCAGCCGCAGGTTGGGATTACCGCTGGACTGCCGCTCCATCGCCTCCTGGCGCCTCAGCCAGGCCTCCTGGTCGTCGAGCTGGTTGCGCAGCCCATCGAGGAGGGGATCCACGCCATCGTGGATCAGGCCGCCTTCGGTGAGCGAGAGCGGCGGTGCCTCCACCAGCTGATGGCGAAGCTCGGCCGCCAGCTCGCTGAGTTCGGGCCAGGGGCGCCCCAGGGCCAGCAGCGGCTCGCTGTGGCACGTCCGCACCAGGTTCGCCAGCTGGGGCAGTCGTTCCAGGCCGTCGGCCAGGGCCACCAGATCCCGGGCCGAGGCAGTGCCGGCGCCGGCCCGGCCCGCCAGCCGTTCCAGATCTCCCATCGGACGCAGCAGGCGCCGCAGCGCCTGGCGCAGGGGCCGTCCGGTTACCAGTTCGCTCACCCCTTCCTGCCGAGTAAGGATCGCCGTCAGGTCCACCAGCGGGGCCTCGATCCAGCGCCGCAGGCAGCGCCCTCCCATCGCTGTGGCGGTGCGATCCAGGGCCCAGAGCAGCGATCCGTGCAGGCCGCCCCCCATCTGGGTGCGGGTGAGTTCGAGGTTGCGGCGCGTCTGGGCATCGAGCACCAGATGGTCGCTGGGGTGCCACAGGCGGGGCAGGTTGAGCGGCACCGACCCCTGGTCCCCGGGCTGGGTTTCGTCCAGGTAGGCCAGCAGCCCGCCCGCCGCCTGCATCGCCAGGCGGGCTTCCCCCAGCCCCAGGCCATCGAGGCTGGCGAGCCGGAAGCGCTCCAGCAGACGGGCCCGTGCCTCGGGTCTTTCGAAGGGGGTGCGGGCCACTGCGGTCAGCCGCACCCCTTCGGGACACCAGCCGGGCATGCCGTCCTCGCTGTCGGTGGGGGGTTCCGGCCGGATCACTTCGGCGGCTTCCACCTGCAGGAGTTCCTGGTGCAGGGCGGCGCTGCCCTGCCGTTCGGTGAGCCGGAACTCCCCGGTGCTCACGTCCGCGACTGCGAGGCCCCAGTGGTTCCCCTCGAGCACCACGGCGCACAGCCAGTTGTTGCGGCGCGCACTGAGCAACCCTTCCTCCAGCACCGTGCCAGGGGTGAGTACCCGGGTGATGTCCCTGCGCAACAGGGCCCCTCGGGCAGGCGTGGTCTCCAGCTGATCGCACAGGGCCACGCACAGGCCCCGGCGCACCAGTTCGCCGCAGTACCGCTCCGCTGCATGGTGCGGAATGCCTGCCATCGGCACCCGGCCGATGCCCTTGCCTCCCTCCTTGCCGGTGAGGGTCAGTTCCAGCAGGCGCGAGAGCAGGATCGCGTCCTCGAAGAAGAATTCGTAGAAGTCGCCGAGCCGATAGAGCAGCACCCGATCGGGGTGGGCGGCCTTGAGTTCCACGTAGTGACGCAGCACCGGCGTCAGCTGCGCCGGATCCACCAGGCTGTGGTGGTGCCAGGGCGGCAGATCATCCTCCTGGCGGCCTGGCGCTCCCGGGCCGGAGCCCGAGCTGGGGCCGCCTTCCGAGACTCCGTCGGCAGCCTGGTCGGAGGCCTCAGGGTTGGAGTAGGCCGCGATTGCCGCCGGAACGACATCCGCTTCCTGGGTGCCGCCTCCGGCTGCGTTTTCCTGGCGGGAGGAGCGTCGCGCTCTCGGCCGGGAGTGGGCGTCGGCGGTGAGAGCTTCCTCGTCAAGCGCCCCAGACTCCCGCTCCTGCGGGGGGGCATCGCCGCTGCCGCTCGTGGGCAAGGCCACCGCAGCCGGGCAGCCTGCGAAAAGATCGCCCTGCAGGGCCAGGTCCGCCTCCAGCGAAAGCTGCTGTTCGGCTTCCGCGGCCATGGCTGGGAGGGTGCGGGGGGATCCGATCGTAGGGGCGGCACCCTCCCCCACAACTTGTGAAGGAAAGGCCATGTCGGCCCCTGGAGCGTTCAGCGCTCGTGTGAGAATCCGCCTACTGCCTGACCTGGCCAGCCGCGATCCGACCATGCAGATTCTCAATACCCTCACCGTTCTGGCTCTGGTTGTTCTGTCCTTTGCGCTGATCGTGGCTGTCCCCGTTCTCTACGCCAGCAGCGAGGACAGCGGCCGTTCCAACCGCCTGGTTCTGCTCGGGGGTCTGGCCTGGGTGGCCCTCGTGCTGCTCAACTGGGGTATGAGCTACTTCGTGGTCTGAGCCCTTGACCGTTTTTGAAGGTCGTTTCACGGATACGGCCGGCCTGAGCATCGCCGTGGTCGTCGCCCGGTTCAATGACCTGGTCACCGGCAGGCTTTTGAGTGGCTGTCTTGATTGCCTGGCTCGCCATGGCATCGACACAACGCCTGACAGCTCCCAGCTCGATGTGGCTTGGGTGCCTGGAAGTTTCGAGATCCCCCTGGTGGCTCAGCGACTGGCTGCCAGTGGTCGATACCAGGTGGTGATCACCCTCGGGGCCGTGATCCGCGGCGATACCCCCCACTTTGATGTGGTGGTGGCCGAGGTCAGCAAGGGGGTCGCCGCCGTGGCCCGGGATACCGGTGTGCCGGCGATCTTCGGGGTGCTCACCACCGATACGCTCCAGCAGGCCCTGGAACGGGCGGGCATCAAGAGCAATCTGGGCTGGAGCTACGGCCTGCAGGCCCTGGAGATGGGCAGCCTGTTGGCGGCTCTCCCCCGCTGAATCGCCCCGCCGCCGTTCCGGTGTCCCCCCGACCCCGTACACCCAGGCCCCGGCAGGTCCTGCAGATCTGTGCTCTGCTCGATCTGGCGGGTATCGCCTTGATGGCCTTCCTGATCGACCGGGGCCTAGGGAGTGATCTGCTGCAGCATCCCGACTGGCTTGTTGCGTTCGGCATCGCTTACAGCCTGTTTGGCTGGCTGTTCGGCAGTTACACCCTGCTGCGCTGGCCACGCCTGCTGCCGGGGCCGCTGCTGCTGCGACTCACCGCTCCGGCCCTGGCCACTTTGCTGGCCGTGATCCTGGCTGCCTGGCTGTTCCATTTCCCTGTCAGCTTCACCCTCGGCCATCGACGCATCCAGCTGGCTCTGCTGACCGGACTGAGCCTGTGGGCCCTGGGGGTGCGAATGCTGCTGCAGCCCCTGCTTTCCCGGCAACGGCTGCGCCATTTCCCCACCGTGCTGGAGATGGCCGAACAGCAACAGCAGCGGCTGCTGCCTGCCCATCTGCCAGAGGAGGCGTTCGGTCTGGAGGATCTGCCCTGGACTGATCCGATGAGTGTGCAGCGCCAGCTCAAGCGCGCTGCCGATGTCTCCGTGGCCCTGCTGTTGCTGCTGCTCACCTTGCCACTGATCAGCTTGGCTGCCCTGCTGATCTGGCTGGAGGATCGGGGTCCGGTGTTCTACGTACAGGATCGCAGTGGTTGGATGGGGGACACCTTCCGCCTCTACAAGCTGCGCACGATGCGCGCCGCCCCTGTCGATGCTCCCGCCACCTGGACCCAGCGTCGGGATGCGCGTATCACCCGAGTCGGCTGGTTTCTGCGTCGTGTGCGCCTCGATGAGCTCCCCCAGCTGATCAATGTGCTGCGGGGCGATATGAGCCTGATCGGGCCCCGCCCCGAGCGGCCTGAGCTGGAGCATGACCTGGAGGAGCGCATTCCCCATTACCGCAAGCGCCATTGGATGCCTCCAGGCCTCAGTGGCTGGGCCCAGGTCTGTGCGCCCTATGCGGCCACGGTGGAGGAGGCCGAACTCAAGCTCAGCTACGACCTCTACTACCTGAGACATTGGAACACCGGTCTCGATCTGTTGATCCTGCTCAAGACGATCAAGACCGTGCTCAAGGCGAAAGGACGCTGACCGGCTCCGGGGGGCTGCAGCTGGTGCGTGAGTGGCCTCCGGGGTTCGGGGGGGTCGAGCGTGTTGCCCATGAGATCGCCAGCGAATATGAGGCCCGTGGCGAACCCCTGCTCACCCTCAGCCTCCAGGGTCCTCCCCGCGTGGGCTCCGATCCCCTGCCGGTGACCTATCGGCGCCAGCATCTGCCCAGTCTTCAGCTGGGCCAACTGCTGCTGCCCCTGCCCTCAGCGCGCCTGCTCGCGGTGCTCGGCAGCTCCCAGCCGTTGCAGCTCCATCTCCCCTGCCCTGGCCTGCTGGGCCTGGCGATGGTGGCTCGCCTGTGGCGCCCCAGGCGGTTCATTGCCCTGCATTGGCATGCCTTCCTCGAGCCACCCCCGGGGCCGAAGGGCTGGCTGGTGTCGATGTATCAGTGGCTGGCTCTGCGTTGGATGGCGGTGGCGGCGCAGCGGGTGGTGACCACCTCTCCGGTGCTGGCGGAGGCGCTGGTGGCCGCCGGGATTCCCTCCGCAAGGGTGAGCGTGCTGCCCTGCTGTCTCCCCGCCTCCCTGGAAACGGCAGCTGCCTCGATCCAGCAGCGGCGCCTGCAGGGGGGCGTCGTTTCGCCGCCCGAGCCATTCCGGCTGCTGTTCATCGGCCGTCTTTCCAGCTACAAGCGCGTCGACTGGCTGATCCGGGCCTTCGAGGCCAGCGCCGCAGATGAGCTGCACATCGTCGGCGAGGGTGTGCTGCGCCCCGTGCTGGAGCGGCAGGCCGCCCAGGCAGTCCGGTCGGAAGCGATCGTGTTCCATGGTCAGCTGAGCGAGGCATCCAAACTGGGATTGCTTGCGCAGGCTTCCCTGTTGGTGCTGCCAGCCTCTGCCAGCAACGAGGGATTCGGCATCGTGCAGCTGGAGGCGATGGCCTGTGGAGTGCCGGCCCTGGCCCTGCGTCGTGCCCGTTCAGGGATGGCCTGGGTGGGTGGGCTGGATCAACTGCCCGGTTTTCCCCAGCCCGGGCAACAGGCGGAGTGGCAGCAGCTGGCGGCGGTCATCCAGTGGCTGATCGATCAACCCGAAACCTGGTGGCTCGCTGCCCGCAGTGCTCGCCAGCGCTATGAGCGCGTTTTCGCTAGAGCGGTCTGGCAGGAGCACGTGGAGGAACTGCTGCCATGACCCTGCTTACCAACCTGCTTTGCTATCTGCCGGGCCATTCCGGCTTCGGCAGTTATGTGCGGCGGGTTCTGCCCGGGATCCCCGGCCAGCGCCTCCTGCTCGATCCGGTGCTGGGGCCTGTCTGCCGGGAGGGGGAGCTGCTGCCGGAGAAGGTGTCGTCTTCGCGGTGGCTGGCGATGTTGCAGCGGCTATCCCTGGCCCAGCATGGGGTGAACGTGCCAGCCACCTTGCGTCGGGCGGGTATGACGGTCCCCAGTGCGGTGTACAGCCCGTACTGCGAGGTGCTCTTCGCGTTGCCGTCGCTGCCCCAGGTGATCACCTGTCACGACCTCACCCCCCTGGTGTTCCCGAACAGCCGCAAGGCCAGCTTGCGGTATCGCCACTGGATTCCCCGCCATCTGCACCGGGCCTCGAGGGTGATCGCCATCAGTGGTTTCGTGGCCGACCAGCTGCTGGAGGCCGGCGTGCCCGCCAGCCGCATCCGGATCGTGCCCAACGGAATCACGATCACTGCCGGACCCCATCCGTCGCCCCGCGGATCCGATCTACTTCTGTTGGCCCGCCATGACGGCAACAAGAATGTGGTGCATGTTTTAAAAGGTTTCCATCGCTTTCTACAGCGCCATCCCCACTGGCCGGGGGTGCTGTGGGTCGTGGGTCGACCAGGCCGCCAGAGCGAAAGGATTCACGGCACCATTCGGGAACTGGCCCTCGAACCGAGGGTGCGCGTGCAGGAAGGGTTGGGGAGCAAGGCCCTTGCGGATCTGCTGGCATCCTGCTGCGCCCTGGTGTCTGGGTCGTTGATGGAGGGTTGTGATTACCCGGTGCTCGAGGCCATGGCCGCGGGCATCCCTGCCCTGGTGAGCGATATTCATGTCCATCGGGAGCTTTATGGAGAGGCTGCCTCCTTGTTCAGCGTGGAGGATGCCGGCGAGGATCTGGCCCGAAAACTCACAGATCTGGTGGAGGATCCATCCCTGTGGCAGCAACTTTCCCAGGCGGGGAATGCCTGCGCCCACCGTTTTTCCCTGCAGCGTCAGCAGAGTGGGATCATGGCAGTCATGCAGGAGGTCGTTCCCTGATGGCTCAAGTGCAGTCCCATTCGTTTCAGACCGAACCAGAGGGGGCTACAGGCAGGGTGCTCGCCAAAAGCCAGCAGGATCTGCTGTTGGAGATGCGTGGGGTGGGGCTGGAGATCCCTGTATTCACCACGGAAATGAGAAGCCTGGGTTCCACCCTGATTCGCTCGGTGACAGGAGGTCAGCTCAAACGGGACCGGCGAGGAGCTGTGATCCAGGCCCTACGTGATCTCAATCTCACGGTGTTTCATGGAGAAAGAATCGCGCTGATTGGTCATAACGGTGCTGGAAAAAGCACGTTTTTGCGTCTGATCAGCAGCATCTATCACCCTACTGCTGGTCAGATGATGCTACATGCTTACGTATATCCGATGCTGCACCGAGGCTTCCTTACCAGCAATGAATTGAGTGGCTATCAGGCGATGAAGGCCCATTATCTCATGATCCATGGAAATCTTCGGGGGTTTGAAGAATTTGCGGAGGATGTCAGGGATTTCAGTGGACTCGGCGATTATATTAATCTCCCAGTTAAGGGGTATAGTCAGGGAATGACGGCGCGATTGCTGTTCGCTTTGTTGACTGGGATTTCCCATGAATGCCTGGCCCTTGATGAAGGCATTGGCACTGGAGATAGCCGATTTGTTGAAGCTGCTCAAAAGCGGCTGGATGCTTTTATCGAAAGTTCAGGCACCTTGTTTCTTGCTTCCCATTCCGACGAACTCTTGCGACGCTTCTGTACGCGAGGATTGGTTTTCAATGAGGGCCGGATTGTCTGTGATGCGCCTCTTGAAGAAGCTCTTTCCTATTACCACAATAGTCTTCACTAGTACTTTCCGTTATGGCTCCTTCCGTTGGCTCGCGCTTGATGCAAACCGGTTCAGGCGAAAGCCTGACTGATCAGATCCGTTTTGTCTGGCGGACTCGCAGGGTTTGGTGGTTTGCTGCCATGGCGCGAACGCGGGCACGTTTTGTCCGTACCAAGCTGGGCAGCATGTGGTTGGGCCTGACCAATCTGCTCACGATTGCAGCGCTTGCCATGGTGTACGGAACGGTATTCAAGGTTCCGGACTTCAAGGCCTATGCGGTGTACCTTGGTATGGGCCTGGTTCTCTGGAATTCATTGTCGGCGGCGATCAGCGGCGCCCCCGGTCTCTTCGAAAAAAGTCGAGACAACATCAATAATATCAATCTCAATCCGGTTTTTTATGTGATGGAAGAATGGGCATTTCAGCTGCAAACTTTCTTCCAGTCATTTGTTATGGTGATGATAGGTTTGAGCTTCTTTCACACTTCTCTGTTCCCTAACTTCTTGCAATTTGGCTTGCCTGGGCTTCTCAACTTTCTTGTCTTCTTGCTATGGCTCCCTCTGATCATTTGCCTGGTCGGGGCTCGTTTCAAGGATTTGTACCAACTGGTTCCTGTCGTGCTGCAACTTGTCTTCCTGCTTTCGCCTGTGCTCTATACAAAGCAAAGCCTGGGAGCGATGGGCTGGGTGACCGATCTGAATCCTCTGTACATTTCATTTGGGCCACTCCGTACTTCCATTATTGATGGAAAGTTCGACATTCACGCAAATCTGGTGCTTTTCCTTGTCAATATTGTCGGAATCGTTATCAGTCTGAAGCTCCTGCAGAAAGAGCGCCGAGTGCTGCCCTTTCTTGTTTGACCTCCGGCTTTCATTCTAATAATATGTGCTAATATCCGTTAATGGATCAGGCCACGACTCACGAGCTGATTCTTGTTTTTGTCGCCTACCATCCTGCGGCACCGGAGGTTTTGCGACTGCATGAATGCCTGAGTCAGTTGCCTGCGCATATAGGGTATGCGGTGGTTGTTAATGATTACGATTTGGGGGAGCCGGTAGATCTTCTTAGGGGCAATGCAGTTCTGTTTCTTACAAATAAAACCAATCCTGGATATGGGCGTGCAGTAAATCAAGCGGTTCGCATGTTGAGCGATCTAGGACGCCTTCCGGCATTCGTTGGAGCTTTAAATACCGATCTGGCCTGGTCGTTGGGAACGTTTCGACGTATCCTCGAATGGTTAAAAGATAACGATGATATTGTTCTCGCTGTTCCTCGGCTGATCAATCCACGCGGTGAACTCCAAAAACTTTGCAAGCAGAATCCCACGATCCTTGGCTTGTTAAGTAGGCGATTCATCCCCGCCTATTTGAAGCTCCCATGGCTTAGTAGATATGATGACTGGTTCATCATGGCCGATGCTGATTATAATCAGATCATGGATGTTCCCTACTTAAGTGGCTGCTGCATGCTGTTTCGCACTGCCCCTTTCGTGAAAGTAGGTGGCTTTGATGAAAGATTTTTTCTTTATCTCGAAGATGCAGACCTAACCCGTGCCCTCCAAAGGGAAGGGCGGACCGTGCATTACCCTTTGTCGTCGGTAGTTCACCACTGGGGGCGGGGTAATCACAGCAGCAAGAAGTTAACCTTGGTAAATCTGCACAGTGCTTGGATTTACTTTCGGAAATGGGGAATCAGCTTGCTGTAATCGCATCTTTGTACATACGTTCATAGCTGGTGGCCATGATTTTAGGATCAAACTTGCTACTTGCAAGTTTGGCCAGCTCACAGCCGCGCTGGTGAAGCGGCGGATTCTCTGCATAGTTAACAATATGGTTGGCAAAGGAATCGGGGTCCACCTTTCCGTTGATCAATGGTAGAGCTGCTCCTGCAATACCCGAGGGAATCGTGAGCATTGATGCTATTTCACCAAGATCGCTGGAGAGAAATGGTTTCCCAGCAGCCAGGCATTCAATAAGGCTCAACGGCTGACTTTCGCCCGGGTAAAAGGTTGGCAGGATTCCCAGATCAGCGCAAGCATAAAGGTTGCACGGATGGCTTTGGAATCCCAGAAAATGAATGCGTTTGTTATCGGTGATTGGTTTGAGGCGCTGAACCTCAGCTCCTTCGCCGGCGAGGAGGAGATGAATGGGCCGAGAGGTCAGGGATTGGGCGATCGTCACCGCTTCAATCGCCTCCTGCCACCCTTTTTCCCGCCGGGCGCGACTCACAAGGCAAACGACAAATGCATCTGCAGCAATTCCAAAGCAGGAGCGATCTTGGGCTTCTATCTCGATAGGATCGATTGCGTTGGGGATTTTGCGCAACTTTACTTCTTCAAATCCCAGATCGATCAATGGCTGTTTGTTCTTGTCAGCTACATAGCTGATTTCTTTCACCCAATTCCGCAGCAAGTTACCGATGCGTTGAAAGTCGTCCCTGTCAATTTCATCATACATTCCATGGGACGTGATGACGTGCGCAACATCGATATTGCCATCCAGTAGCTCTGCAATTGTGGTGTCTACCCATGGGTGATGGGAGTGAATAATCTCAATTCCTAGCTCCCGCACGAGTTTGGGTAGATTCTCCAACGACTGCAATTCCAGCAAAGGAATGCCAGGCTGGAGCATTGCCCGTACACCCGGTTCGTTTGGGTGCTGGTGGCAGTTGAGTACGGCCACGGCATGATTGCGCTGATATAAAATGTTTGCAAGTTTAAGTGGGAAAATTTCGCCACCACCAGGTATCAACGAATAGGTAGCAATCAGGATATTCGGCATACGTTCTACGCCCAGTTGCTGCGATGCTCGCTTGGCCAATGCCTGGATTTTTTGCGCAGATTCGGGTGGAATAGGTTCAGAATGATTGCAAAACCATCGCTGGCTTAGATCATTGCTCAGGCTCTGTAGCTGGGGCTCATCCAATCGATAGGTGGAAACGATGTATTCAGCTACTTGAATGTGCTCTTCCAAGTATTGTAGATCTTTGTGCAAAGAGACAGAGCTGTTGCTCTTGTGCTGGCGGTAGTAGTTCGACGTCAATGGCGTATAAAAGACAAGCCCGGACCGTGCAATCCAGAGATAAAACAGCCAATCGCCGCACACACGCATTTGGAGCCAATCCTCATTGCTTAGCAATGCGATGTGTGTGTGGCGACGAAAAACAGCTGCGCTGACATTGGGAATGATATTTTTCTTACTCCAACTCTTTAGTGTCAGATTATGGGCAGAAGTCGTAAAAGAAGACTTCCAAGCAGAGGGCCCAAATTCAGGCAGATATTGCTCCATTGACCAAACATCTTTTTCCCCATTCTCATCGATGAAGCGAATCTGACTAAAGGCCAGCATGATCGCTTCGTTTTGAAAAGCAGGGACAAGTTGGGCGAGGAAATTGAGATCACAGAAATCATCTGACTCCGCTATCCAAATCAACTCCCCTTGGGCATGATGGAGGCCTTTCTTCCATTGCCTAAAGGGAGAGCCAGAGTTAATAGAATTCCTGATAAGCGAGGTTTTGGCGATATACTTTGTGGCGTATTCGTCGAGAATCAAGCCGCTGCCGTCTGTTGAGCAGTCATCCAAGAGGATGACCTCATAGTTTTCGTAAGTCTGTTGATAGATGCAATCCAGGCGTTGCCTGAGGTAAGGCTTGTGGTTATAGCAAGGAACGATGATGCTTACCAACGGGTAACATGGCCGCGCGCTAGCCATGCCGAGTAAGTTTGGAAGATCTGATATCCTGTTCTGAGATAGCAGTGCTTGCGCTGAGACAAGTTTCTGGCGCAACCTGAAGAAAATAAAGCTGTGTAGCCCGGGTGCGACAGGGTAAATCCAGGCCTTCGATAGTTGGCGTGCTTTCCTGCCGGCCTTCCGCAAATACGTTGTGATGATCATTGAACTTATAGGGACTTTCCAGGCTCCAATCGATGCTTCGCATCAAGCATTCCTTTGCTTATGGCAGCTCGAAAGGCTCGGTGGTAAGCCAATTCAAGTGTTTTTGTCCAATCGGACGGCAATGAAAAATCCAGAGCTTTCGCACTATGCACCGCAGCCTCAAGCTTTGTTGCTGAAAGGGATGCGAGCTCATAAGAAGGCCCAAGTATCTCGAGATCTCGAAGTAAATTATTGCATTCAAGATAATTTTTTATGGTGTTATCCATTTCATGCAGCACAAGGAATCTCCAGGCAGACTCTCCTTGGCGTCGACAGCGCTGCAGAAAAGCTGCTAGGTCAATTCGCCGGATCATTGTGTTGAGCGCATGCTCCCAGTAAACAACATTAAGGCCAACCTTCTTCGAAAGTCTATATCCCAGCTCAATGTCTTCGTAGCCAAATTTAAAAATAGGGTTGAACACCCCTTCTTTTAGTAAAAGCTCACGCTTGCAGGATGATCTGCCGCCCCAAAAATATTCATAGCTCTGAATTGTATTGTGGGAAAGCCCTTTATAAAAGAAAAGCATTGGATCCTTGTTTGTGATGTATTGCATCAAGGGATCATCGCGCAGTTCTGGGGAGAGCTGAGTTCGCCCCAATATGGCAGTATTTAGCTCCGGATGTTCTTGGTGTGCTATTAAGTGCTCTTCTACCAGTTCAGGGCTAGAGATGTCATCATCATCGAGGAATAGAACTATCTCCCCTTTCGCCAGATAAAGACCATGATTTTTGGCGGATGCCAATCCCGAGTTAATTTGATGAGTATATGTAAGTGGCAAAAGTGAGGCTAATGACTCGACAATGTCAAGCGTCTCGTCAGTTGATCCATCGTCTACGACAATAATTTCAAAGGAATCAGCAGCTGCTGTTTGGCATGCCAGTGAGAGGAGCGCTTTTTTTAGAAGACAAGATCGATTGAAGGTCGTTACAATAATCGAAAGTTTGGGATTCATGGCTGTTTGTTCCCAGTGCGCCAAGTAGCCATCCCGTTGTCTCCCTTTGAGTAAATCTTGATTGCGCTGAAGGCCTCTGATGGACTAAGTTGCTCCACATGCCCTAAGAAAGACTGCATACGTGACTGAGTTTCTTGATAGCTATAATAAGCAACTGGTTTTCTGAGAGAGTGCTCAATAGCCACTTCGTCAATGATTCCCATTGACAGATTGTTCTTGGCAAGAATGACTGGCCAGTGAAAATCAAGTCCCCAACCCATAGGCGCTCGTTGATCAAAGGGCAGGAGAAATGGGTAGGCTGATTTATGAATGCAGAATATTGGCCCAATCTCCACGAATCTTGTCTCCCGAGATTCAACACCTTGCAGTTGGGATACAAAGTGGTGGTCTGTATAGCTACTGTGCGAGCGAGCAGGTTGCGATAGCGAATAATGTCTTTTGACGGCAACCCGAAGATATGAATCTAGGAAATTATCCGGAATCTCAATGTCGTCGTCGCAGACAACCACATATTCATATGACATCAAATCGCATCCATCTAATATACGATTAATGAGCTTAAACTTTTCCTCCTTATCATTGGAGCGACTAATGACGTGCTCACTATTTTTGACGATCCCAGTGCCTACCGCATGCCATTTAAGCTCCACCTGCCAATCGCTGCATGCGGAAATTTTTTCCATAATTGCATCAGCATGATTTTCCTTTTCGGAAAGGATGACGCCTAAAACTAAGACTCGATTATTGGTCATGAATCGAGCTCCTTGGCGGCAGATTCTCTTTCAAATAGATTGGAAAGGCGACTTTTAATAGTGGTGGGGGAGTAATTGGCATCAATAAATAGCTTGCCTTCGTTGGATAGCGATATCCATTGGGCGCGATCCCGATAAAGCTTAATCGTGTAATCAGCAAATTTCTGGGGAGTATCAATGATAAGCATTTCCTTCCCATTTGTAAAGCCAAATCCTTCGGCGGCGATTTGTGTCCCCACCACTGGTAGTCCATGGGCCATGCTCAATCCCACTTTCCCTTTCATGCCCGCCCCATACCGTAGGGGCGCCACAAAAATCCTTGCTTTTGCGAGAATAGGGTCTAGATCCTCCATATATCCTATGGGTTGAACACAATCGCTTCGGAGTGCAAATATTTCTTCGGGCATATTGCTGCCTGCAATGGTGAGATTGATGTCCCCTAGCTTGTCAATTATCCTGGGGAATATTTCTGAGCAGAAAAAGATCATGGCGTCTTTATTGGGCTGGTGGTCAAAGCCTCCAATAAATAGTAGACCTTCTCTTTCGTCGTAGCCATTGGTATCATCCAAGACACTATGTATATTGGGAATCGTGACGACATTTAGGCTTGGATCTTCCTCTAAAAGCAGCTGTCGTTCCGCATCCGACACGACCACAACTCGATCGGAAGCTCTTGATATAACGAGCTCTTTGGCGTAGTAGTTATCAGACGCTTTAAGCAAAGCATCTCTTTCATGCTTGGCATCGTCGGGCAAAAGTGGAAGGGCCCGTCTCATGCGAAGATAATGTAAATCAACGGTGTCATAAATTAATTTTGCTGCCGGGCAGAAAAGGTGCACTAAGGGTAGAAACACCTCAGAGGTGTCCGGCCTTGCCATAAATACATACTGATAGCTTTGCCCCTTTGTTGCCAAGTGTTCCGCTGCCTCATTGGGACCCATAAACACAGGTATTCCTAGCTTCCTCAAATTTTCTTGGTATTTTGAAACTTGCTCACTGGCGTGGCTGATAAAACTTACGCCGATTTTCAGGCCGAGCATTATCTCAATTATTGCATGCATGCGATGGGAGCCCGAGTCTTTGTCTACTTCTGGGCATTTCCAGTCAATTATTAATACTCTTGTTTCTGTTGGCCCTATTGCGTTGGTTGGCTGAGCTTGATTATTTAAGTCGCGAAGCGCTTTCCAGCTTTCCTCAAAAGCGCGGTTCTGCCAGTTGGTCCTGTCCGCCAACGAATACCCACTTGGTTTCTGTATTGTGTGCTCATCACTTGGGGGACACTCTGTATTTGTCTCGGCTGGATTGAATAGGATTGTGGTCTCGTCATCGCTTTTGAGTCTTCGGCGAATCACATCTTTTATCTTTCTGATCGGCCTTGTGCCGCGCCATATTGTTGAGTTCACGATCTCCATGGTCATCTGCCAGTTTTCCTGGCTTTGTTGACGTGCGATCTCCGCATCTTGTCTTGCCATGGATGCTGCCTGTTCCGCGGCAGCAATAGCCTGATTGGCATGTTCCAGATCTTTTTCGGCGCTACGTCGGCTCTGTTCCGCAGTTTGCAGCCTCAGGGCCGTCTGGTGACGCTCATCAGAGAGCTGGGCCTGAGTCTCTGAGAATTGTTTGGACAGTTCATCTACCTTTCTGTAAGCCTGATCTCGTTGTCCGAGGGCATGGGTTGCTGAAAGCCGTGTAGTTTCTGCTTCCTGGAGGGCCCCATCCCGTTCCGCCTTGTGGGTTTCGGCCTGGTTTAAGGCGATTTGCAGGCGTTGTTGAGCTCCAAGCAGGTCTGCTTTGAGTTGTTGTTGAATGGATTCGGATTTTTCCAGTTTCAGCTTGAGCTGGGTGTAGGTATTGACAGCTTGGCTGAGTTGGCCTTGTGCCCTCGTCAGTCTTGTCTCGAGCATCTCCCAGTCGGGCTTCTCGCTGAACACCGAATCGCTGTTTCGAATGCCCCAGAAGTACGTGTCACAAGCCTTGGAGTTGACTTCAAAGCCGTGGCGTTGGAAATACCTGCCGATGGCTACTTCTTTTGCCAGATCATCTGGACCGAGGTTCAAGTAGTAGGTGGTTGTGAAAGGCGAGCTGAACACATCGGAGTCCAGTGTCCCATGGGTGGCTCGCCCCTTGCCGGCAAAGGTGAGGAGGATCAATCCTTCGGGCTTGGTGATGCGAATCATGTTCAGCAAAATATCTTTCCAGTTCCTTGCGTGCTCAAAGCATTCGGTGGAGATGGCGATATCTGCCCACCCATCGGGTAGTTCAACAAGTTCCCCGGGGATTACGAGATCGACCCCGTCGCCACGGCCAATATCCAGGCCTAGGTAATTAATGTTATTGGCAAAGAAATCACGCACCGTTCCATTGATGTTCTGGCTGCCCACTTCCAGCACGTTGCCGGCATTGGCAAAATCTGAGCGGAACATCTCGCTGATTCGCTCAAAATATGCAATTTGCTCAGGGTGGGCCATCGCCTCTGGCTGCGCGGATCATCCGTGATTGATTGTACGCTTTTGCCTCGGATTCCGGTTGTCGCGATCATGGCGTTATCGCGATTTCTTTTCAGATACTTCCTGCTTCCGTCCATCGGCCTTTAGGCCAATCACTGGTTGATCAGCAGGTCGGCTCAGCTCTGTAGGGCACGAGCCGGGCCAAGGGGCACGGCATGCCAAGGAGGGCGCAACCGCACTGCCCGGCGACTCCTTGACGACCGCCCCCCCCTGTGGTGCATACTGGACAAGTCGGCGACGCCGGCGAATGCGGATGTAGCTCAGTGGTAGAGCATCTCCTTGCCAAGGAGAGGGTCGAGAGTTCGAATCTCTTCATCCGCTTTCATTGACCAGTTCCTTTTCTCAGGGGAGCAATCATCAGATGTTGGCTGGCGATCGCCTCAAAACCCAGCCGTTCGTAGAAACCACGGCTTTCTGTGGTCATCAGGTAGACCTTTTCCACTTGGCGTAACTCAGGTGCCTCGAGCAGGGCCTCCACCAGGCGACGGCCCAGCCCCTGGCCCTTGCAGCGCTCCATCACCACCACGTCCCAGAGCACAGCTCGGTAAGCGGTATCGCTCGTTGCCCGTCCAAACCCCACCAGCTCGCTGTCCTGCCAGAGACTCACCACGGCCTGGCTCTGGCGCAGCATCCGCCGCAGATCGCTCCGGCGGCGCCCCCGGGCCCAGAAGCTGTGCTGATCAAACAGGCGTTGCAGCTGTCCGATGCCATCCACAGGCAGAAAATCCGGTCCCAGACCAAGCCGCAATCCTGGGGCGCCGGGCCGATGCCGCACCAGCCTGATCGGCTGACCCTGTGCTCTCCCGGTAGGGGCAGGAGACTGGTGCGCGGGCTGGCTCGGCATCGGCGCCGCTGATGGGCAGGGGATCGGATCCGCCCATTCTCCTTCCCGCCGATTCTCCCAGGGGCCGAGGGCGGGGATCCCCACCGGATTCTCCCCAGAACCCTTGCTGTATCACGGGTCTGTGAATCGCTAGCCGGTTTGTCGCTGCTATGGTGAGTCCAATTGGTTGGTCTGTTTTCCCATGCTCAAGCTGCTGCTGGGTGATCCGAATGCCCGCAAGCTGAAGCGCTACCAACCCCTGATCTCCGATATCAATCTGCTGGAGGAGGAGATCGCCCCTCTCTCCGATGATGATTTGCGATCACTCACCGCAGAGTTTCGTCTCAAGTTGGCCAATGCCGAAACGGTGGTTCGGCAGAAAGCCTTGCTCGATGAGTTGTTACCGCAGGCTTTCGCGGTAGTGCGCGAGGCAGGCAAGCGCGTTCTGGGCATGCGCCATTTCGACGTGCAGCTGATCGGCGGCATGGTGCTGCACAACGGGCAGATCGCAGAGATGAAGACGGGCGAGGGCAAGACCCTGGTGGCCACCCTGCCTGCCTATCTCAATGCCCTGACCGGCCGTGGTGTGCATGTGGTCACCGTCAACGATTACCTGGCCCGCAGGGATGCGGAGTGGATGGGCCAGATCCATCGCTTTCTCGGACTTTCGGTGGGGTTGATCCAGCAGGACATGGCCCCCCAGGATCGACGTCGCAATTATGCCTGTGACATTACCTATGCAACGAATTCCGAGCTGGGATTCGATTATCTTCGCGACAACATGGCGAGTGATATCGCTGATGTGGTTCAACGCGAATTTCACTACTGCGTCATCGACGAAGTTGATTCAATCCTGGTTGACGAGGCGCGTACTCCCCTGATTATTTCCGGTCAGGTTGAGCGGCCCCAGGAAAAGTATCGTCGCGCCACTGAAATTGCTTCGGCTCTGGAGCGGGCCGCGGAGATGGGGAAGGACGGCATTGATCCGGAGGGCGATTATGAAGTCGATGAAAAGCAACGCAATGTCACTCTTACGGACGAGGGTTACGCCAAGGCAGAGCAGCTTCTAGGAGTTGAGGATCTGTTCAACCCCCGCGACCCCTGGGCCCACTTCCTCAACAATGCCCTCAAGGCTAAAGAGCTTTTTGTAAAGGATGTCAATTACATCGTTCGCGGTGAGGACGCGGTAATCGTCGACGAATTCACCGGCAGGGTCATGCCGGGTAGGCGCTGGAGTGATGGTCTCCATCAGGCGATCGAAGCCAAGGAATCTCTACCGATTCAGCCGGAGACCCAGACTTTGGCCAGTATCACCTACCAAAACTTCTTTCTCCTGTACCCCCGTCTTGCCGGAATGACCGGAACGGCAAAGACCGAGGAAGTGGAGTTCGAGAAAACATACAAGCTGGAGGTCACGGTTGTGCCCACCAACAGGACCCGCTCCCGTTCCGACTGGACCGATCAGGTCTACAAGAGCGAAACTGCTAAGTGGCGAGCCGTGGCGCTGGAGACTGCCGAAATCCATCGCGCCGGCCGTCCTGTGCTGGTGGGGACCACCAGTGTGGAGAAATCGGAGTTGCTCTCCGCCCTTCTGGCCGAGCAGCAGATTCCCCACAATCTGCTTAATGCCAAGCCAGAGAATGTGGAGCGCGAGGCAGAGATCGTGGCCCAGGCGGGTCGCTCCGGAGCGGTGACGATCGCCACGAACATGGCCGGCCGGGGTACCGACATCATCCTCGGTGGCAACAGCGACTACATGGCCAGACTCAAGGTGCGCGAAGTTCTGCTCCCGCGCCTGGTGCGGCCCGAGGAGGACCACCGCCCCCCCGTTCCCCTGCAGCGATCGGCCGCCGCTGCCGGATTCTCGCAGGAGGCACCGGCGGCTTTCAAGGCGCCGAGTGAGGCCCGCGCGATCGGCAATCTTTACCCTTGTGAGCTTTCTTCCTCTGCCGATGCAGCTCTCGGTGAGCTTGCCAAGCAGCTCGTTGGCACCTGGGGAGACCGCAGCCTCACCGTGCTGGAGCTGGAAGACCGCATTGCCCAGGCCGCTGAGAAGGCCCCGACGGATGATCCTCAGATCCAGGCACTGCGGGAAATGATTTCCCGCGTTAAGGCCGAGTACGACATCGTCGTCAAGCAGGAGGAGGCCCAGGTGAGGGCCGCCGGTGGTCTGCATGTGGTCGGTACGGAACGCCATGAATCCCGGCGCGTGGATAACCAGCTGCGCGGCCGTGCCGGTCGTCAGGGTGATCCTGGAAGCACTCGCTTCTTCCTTTCCCTGGAGGACAACCTGCTCCGCATCTTTGGGGGTGAGAGGGTGGCGGGATTGATGAATGCTTTCCGCGTCGAAGAGGACATGCCGATTGAATCCGGCATGCTTAATCGCTCCCTGGAAGGTGCTCAGAAAAAAGTGGAGACCTACTACTACGACATTCGTAAGCAGGTTTTTGAGTACGACGAGGTCATGAACAACCAGCGCAAAGCTGTTTATGCCGAGCGCCGCCGTGTTCTGGACGGTAGAGAACTCAAGCAGCAGGTGATTGGTTATGGAGAGCGCACCATTCAGGACATCGTAGAAGCCTATGTGAATCCAGATCTGCCGCCCGAGGAGTGGGATCTCGATCAGCTGGTCGGCAAGGTCAAGGAGTTCGTCTATCTCCTGGAGGACCTCACCCCCGAGCAGGTGCAAGGCCTCTCAATGGAGGAGCTCAAGTCGTTTCTGCAGGAGCAGTTGCGCAATGCCTATGACATCAAGGAGGGCCAGGTGGATCAGGTGCGGCCCGGTTTGATGCGCGAAGCCGAACGTTTCTTTATCTTGCAGCAGATCGATACCCTCTGGAGAGAGCATCTTCAGGCAATGGATGGTCTGCGTGAGTCCGTTGGCCTTCGAGGCTATGGGCAGAAGGACCCTCTGATTGAATATAAAAACGAGGGCTATGACATGTTCCTGGAGATGATGACCCAGATGCGCCGAAACGTGATCTATTCGATGTTCATGTTCCAGCCCCAGGTTCCCCAGGAGGCCACTGCCTGAGGCGCGGGCGCTGATCGCGGTTGCCCTTTCAGGCCGTTCCTCCGAATTCACGCGCCTCTGCCCCGCTTGGGTCAGCGCCCGCGGTTTCGCCGAGAAATTCCAGGATTTCTCGGTCCCGCAGGTTCTGGGCTCTACCGGCGCAGGGTTCCTGGAGAGGGCGGCCTTCGGCAACCTCCCGCAGGCAGCTCTGTAGGCGAAGTACCTCACTTTCCAGGCTGTCGATCCTTTCCATCAGGTTGCGGATCACCCTGGCTTCGGCATCGGGAAGGGCGGAGTGGGCCAGGGGATCGATGCGAACCCCCGACTGATGGATGACCCTTCCGGGGATGCCGACCACCGTGCTGTCGGCGCTGACATCGCGGAGCAGCACAGAACCGGCTCCAATGCGGGTGTTCTCTCCCACGGTGATTGCCCCCAGCACCTTGGCGCCCGCGCCCACCACCACGTTGTCCCTCAGGGTGGGATGGCGTTTGCCATGTTCCTTGCCGGTACCCCCCAGCGTCACTCCCTGATAAAGCAGGCAGCGGTTGCCGATGACGCTGGTTTCCCCGATCACCACCCCCATGCCGTGGTCGATGAATACGCCGTGGCCGATCCGGGCGCCGGGATGGATTTCCACGCCCGTCAGCTGACGCCCCAGCTGGCTGAGCAGGCGAGGCACCACCGGCAGGCCGAGCTTCCAGAGCCGATGGCTGAAGCGATGCAGCACCAGGGCATGAAGACCTGGATAGCAGAGCAGGATTTCGAGGGTGCTCCTGGCGGCGGGATCGCGCTCCCGGATCATCTGCAGGTCTGCCCGCATCGCCCGCAGCATCTCTAGGGCGTCGCGCATCAGGCCGCCAGCAGGCCGATCTCCTTGCGCAGCTGGTCGATTGTGGCGCCTCCCAGATAGCTCTGGGCGCAATGCACCACCGGCAGTCGCATCAGCTGGGACCGGTTCTGGCGCAGGGTCTGCTCCACCAGGGGCAGGCTCGGCCGGTCGCAGAGCACATGGCTCGCAGCCCTGAGCAGGGCAAGCAGACGGCTGCCCGTGTCGGGGTTGGCGGTCATCACCAGCAGTTCGTTGCCCCGCATGCTGTGCAGGATCACCTCGGCGGCCCGCAGGATGCCGGGGCTGATGCTCACCAGGCCGACGCAGCTGCCGGCCCTCAGTTCCTTGAGCAGATCCAGTTCGTGGCGGAAGTCGTTGAGGTCCACCGGAACGGCCCTCACCCCGTGTTGGCGGGCGATCTCCTCCACGGGCTGGAGGAAGTAGCGGCTGGTGACCACCGTGCCCTTGCTGGAGCTCTCCAGGACCGCCTCCAGTTCTTCCATCGGCACCACTTCCACCGGCACTTCCAGATGGGGGGTCAGTTCTTCGGCGATCAGCAGCGAGGCACCGATGTCTTCCCGCGGGGTGCTCACCAGCACCCTGGCGCCGCAGCGCAGGCGCCAGTCGATTTCGCGGGTAAGTAACTCCCGGGCCTGCTGCAGGGTGCAGCCGGCGTTGAGCAGACCATCAATGCTCTGGCGCACCTCCCGGTCGATGTCGGGCATCGCCTTGCTGCGCAGGCCCGGCGGCGGCTTGATCTCGCGGGGTTTCTGCTGGTCGCGTACGTAAATTCCCGAACCCGCCATCGCCTCGACCACCCCATCGGTTTCGAGCTGGCGGTAGACCTTGCTGATCGTGTTGCGGTGCAGGCCTGTCTGCATCGCCAGTTGGCGGGTGCTGGGCAACCGGTGCCCCGGCGGGTAGTGCCGGGCCGCGATCGCGAAACAGATCTGGTTGTAGAGCTGGGTGGACGCCGGAATGTCGCTTTCCTGCTGAATGTGGAATCGCACGCCGGGTGGGCCAGATGATCTCCCGGCCACCCTACGGAGCTTTGGCCCCCGTGACAATTCCCTTGTTGGCATACGAACGTGTGCCGGGCTGTGCCGGTTGGCGGCATCCGGGGTCGGAGCGGCCGTGGCGCCTGGAGAATGGCCGCAGGTTGGGAGAGGGCTCATGGCCGGCGGCGTCGACCTGCCACGGCAGGCCATCGTTGCGGACTGGCACGTTCTGCCTCCGGCGGCGGACCACCAGCCGTCGTTGCGCTGCTGGTGGTCCCGGCCGGCCCTGGCTGTTCCGGTGGCGGGGGTGGTGGTGCTCCCCGAAGTGTTCGGGGTGAACGGCTGGGTGCGCAGTGTGGCCGACCGACTTGCAGGCCAGGGCTATGCCGCCCTGGCCGTGCCGCTGTTTGCCCGCACCGCTCCGGACCTTTCCCTGGGCTATGACGCGGCGGGACTCCAGGAGGGGCGCTCCCACAAGGAACGCACCACGGCATCCCAGTTGCTGGAGGACATCGGTCGGGGTGCGGACTGGCTGGCGGGCCAGCTGGCTTCACTTTCCGGTCCCCCCGAGGGCGGCCCTTCCGCTCGCCTCGGTTGCGTCGGCTTCTGCTTCGGCGGCCATGCCGCCCTGCTGGCCGCGACCTTGCCGCAGTTCGGGGCCACCTGCGATTTCTACGGTGCCGGTGTGGTCAGTGGGCGTCCGGGTGGGGGGCCGCCCAGCCTGGAGGATGTGCCTGCGATCCCGGGGCGTTTGCTGTGTGTGGTCGGAAGCGAGGATCCCCTGATCCCCGCTTCCGACGTGGTCGCAATCGGAGCGGCCCTGGAGGCCGCCCATCCAGGTGGCACCGAGCATCACCGGCTGCTGGTGCTGCCCGGTGGCCATGGATTCATGTGCGAGGCCCGTGCCCACTATCGAGCCGAGGCGGCGTCAGCCGGCTGGCAGGCCATGCTCGAGCTGTTCGCCGAAACGCTCTGAGCGTTTGCACCGGCCTCAGTTGGCCGGTGCGGGGCTGGGGATCACCTTGGGGGCAGGAGCCGAAGTTGCGGGCTTGCTGTTGCCTGCGGCCTGCTTGCGGGGACTCAAAAACATGATCATGTTGCGGCCTTCCCGTTTGGGGGGCTGCTGGATCTCAGCGTTTTCCTCCAGATCCTTGGCCATGCGCATCAACAGCTGTTCCGCCAGGGCCGTGTGCTGGATTTCCCGGCCGCGGAAGATCACCGTGCATTTGACCTTGTCCCCGGCCTTGAGGAAACGCACGGCCTGTCCGATGCGTACCTGGTAGTCGTGCGAGTCGATCTTGTATCGCATCTTGACCTCCTTGACTTCGGTCTGATGCGACTTCTTCTTGGCCTCCTTGGCCTTCTTCTCCTGCTCGAACTTGTACTTGCCGTAATCCATGATCCGGCAGACCGGTGGATCAGCCTTCTCGCTGACCAGCACCAGGTCGAGTTCGCGTTCTCTCGCCACCTCCAGGGCCGCCTCGCGGGTGATCACCCCGAGTTGGCTGCCGTCGGCATCGACCACCCTCAGGTTGGGGTAGGCGATCCGATCGTTGATGTTGGGCAGCTCCCGCACGGGAGCCCGGCGGTCAAAACGAGGACGGGGAGGCATTCATAGGGGCGAATTGCCCTTCACCCTATATCGCCCTGTGCCGCGAGCACAGCTTGCTGCAGCAGATCAGCACCCTCCAGCCACAGGGGGTGGTGCTGGCGCCGGAACCAGGTGCGCTGTCGCTTGGCGTACTGACGGGTGCGCTGTTCGGTCCGGCTGCGGGCGGAGTCGAGAGTCAGCTCGCCGCGCAGCAGCCGGCAGGCCTCGCCGTAGCCGATCGTCTCCAGCATCGGGCAGTCCTGGCCGTACCGCCCGATCAGTTGTTCCGTTTCCTCCACCAGCCCCTGCTCATAGAGCTGAACCGTGCGCTGGTGGATGCGTTGGCTGAGGTCGGCGGGGGCGAGGCCCAGCTCCAGCACCCGCCAGGGGGGAGGGGTGCATCCCTGCTGGGCCGCCAGCGGGCGCCCCGTGGCATAGAGCACCTCCAGGGCCCGCTGGGTGCGGACGGCGTCGGTGCTGCCGATCCGGGCGGCGGCCTCCGGATCGGCCTGGCGCAGCAGGGCATGGCAGGCGGCCTGGCCAAGGGCCTCGAACTGGGCGCGCAGGTCAGGCTGGGGCGCCACGGCCGGGGGTTGAAGGCCGCTGAGCAGGGCCTTGAGATAGAGGCCGCTGCCTCCCACCAGCAGGGCCACGCCCCGGCGGTGATGTTCGGCCTCGATCGCCTCCCTGGCGATGGCGGTGAATTCCTGAAGGTTGATCGGCTGGTCCGGGGGGCGCAGATCCAGCAGCTCGTGGCGCACCCTGGCGCGCTGGTCGGCGGTGGGTTTGGCGGTGCCCACATCCATGTGTTGGTAGAGCTGGCGAGAGTCCACAGAAAGCACCGCCAGGTCGAGGGCCTCCGCCAGCTCGATGGCCAGGGCGGTCTTGCCGCTGGCCGTCGGCCCCATCAGGGCGATCACCAGCGGGCACGCGCCGCCGGCAGGGTCGGCGGCTGCGGAGGGGGCAGGAGAGGACACGGAGGTTCAGCCCGGGTCGGGGCAGGGTCGGGAGATACTTTGCTGCCGCCCCCTTGCACCCCCCATCGGAAAACCCTCTCAGGGCATCCTGGCGGGGCCGGAGGCGGCCGGTGGTAGGCTAGGTGGGGAGAAAAGGTCTGAAATCCTGCTCTCGCCCCCTTCTGATCCCTGGGGCGGCCGCCCTTTGCCAGCCCTGCGGGGAACCCAGTCCGAATGAGCGACGCCAACAAAGTCCAGTCTGCCTACGGCGCCGAGCAGATCCAGGTGCTGGAAGGCCTGGAGCCGGTGCGCAAGCGACCAGGGATGTATATCGGCTCCACCGGGCCGCGTGGTCTGCATCACCTTGTGTATGAGGTGGTCGACAACTCGGTGGACGAGGCCCTGGCCGGCCACTGCGACAGCATTTTTGTCGTCCTTCATGACGACGGTTCGGCCAGCGTTGCCGATAACGGGCGGGGTATTCCCACCGATGTCCACCCCCGTACCGGCAAGAGTGCGTTGGAGACGGTGCTGACCGTGCTCCATGCCGGTGGCAAGTTCGGTGCCGGTGGCTACAAGGTTTCCGGGGGCCTTCATGGCGTGGGCGTTTCCGTGGTCAATGCCCTGAGTGAGTGGGTGGAGGTCACGGTTCATCGCCAGGGGCAGGAGCACAACCAGCGCTTTGAACGGGGCAATCCGATCGGGTCTCTGGTTTCAAAGGCGTTGCCGAAGGAAGAGGAGGAGCGCACCGGTACCCAGGTTCGTTTCAAGCCGGATCTGGAGATCTTTTCCGGCGGGATTGAGTTCGATTACCACACCCTGGCTGCTCGCTTGCGCGAACTCGCCTATCTCAATGGCGGTGTGCAGATCGTGTTCCGGGATGAGCGGCTAGCTGCCCAGGATGCAGAGGGCAAGGCTCACGAAGAAACCTACCACTATGAGGGTGGTATCAAGGAGTATGTGGCTTATATGAATGCGGAGAAGGATCCCCTTCATCCGGAAATCATTTATGTGGACTCCGAAAAAGATGGGGTTCAGGTGGAGGCGGCACTGCAGTGGTGTGTGGATGCCTATTCCGACAGCATTCTTGGGTTCGCCAACAACATTCGCACCGTCGATGGAGGCACCCATATCGAAGGCCTCAAGACGGTGCTCACCCGCACCCTCAATACCTTTGCCAAGAAGCGGGGCAAGCGAAAGGATGCTGATGCCAACCTGGCCGGTGAAAACATCCGGGAGGGCCTGACGGCGGTTCTTTCGGTGAAGGTTCCTGATCCGGAGTTTGAGGGTCAGACCAAGACCAAGCTCGGCAACACTGAGGTGCGCGGCATCGTCGACACCCTGGTGGGGGAGGCCCTGAGCGAATACCTGGAATTCAATCCTTCCGTGATTGATCTGATCCTCGAAAAGGCGATCCAGGCCTTCAATGCCGCTGAGGCTGCGCGCCGTGCCCGCGAGCTGGTGCGCAGGAAGTCGGTGCTGGAAAGCTCCACGTTGCCTGGCAAGCTGGCCGACTGCAGCTCCCGCGATCCAGGCGAATCAGAGATCTACATCGTGGAAGGTGATTCCGCAGGTGGCTCCGCCAAGCAGGGTCGCGATCGACGGTTCCAGGCCATTCTGCCCTTGCGCGGCAAGATTCTCAATATTGAGAAGACAGATGATGCCAAGATCTATAAGAATACGGAGATCCAGGCACTGATCACGGCTCTGGGGCTTGGTATCAAGGGGGAGGATTTCGAGGAGAAGAACCTCCGCTACCACCGCATTGTGATCATGACCGATGCCGATGTGGATGGTGCCCATATTCGTACTCTGCTGCTCACCTTTTTCTATCGCTATCAGAAGGCTCTCGTTGAGGGTGGATACATTTACATTGCCTGTCCGCCGCTTTACAAGGTGGAGCGCGGCAAGAACCATGCCTACTGTTACAACGAGTCTGAGCTCAGGAAGACAATCGACGGCTACGGGGAAAAGGCGAATTACACCATTCAGCGTTTCAAGGGCTTGGGGGAAATGATGCCCAAACAGCTCTGGCAAACCACCATGGATCCCACCACCCGCACAATGAAGCGGGTGGAGATCGAAGATGCAGCTGAGGCCGACCGGATCTTCACCATCCTGATGGGCGACAAAGTTGCTCCCCGTCGGGAATTCATCGAGGCGCACAGTGCCGATCTCGATTTCGCCCAGCTCGATATCTGATGGCGATCCAACCGGCCGCCTTGCCCTGGCGCTGGGCAGCCCTGCTTGGTTTTGCCCTGTTGGCACCGGCAGCGCTTCCCGCCGGCGGTGGCGATCGGCGTCTGCCAGAGGTGCGGCGTCGGGAGCGCGGTGCCGAGCCACTGGTGAGCGGTGTCTGCCTTGCCCTCCATTGCGCGCCTGAGCAGCAGGCGCCGGTGCTGTCCCGGATCGAGCCAGGGGTGCCGGTCAGGGTGCTGCGCCGCTGGTTCAGCCCCGATGGTCAACCCTGGTGGCAGGTGGAGGCCGCCCCCCGTGGGGACGGCCGCACCGGCAGGGGATGGCTGCGCGCTGAGGCCTGAGCTCAGGCTGCCAGGCGACTCAGGATGCCAGGGCCGTTTCGATCGCCTGGATCAGTTCGGCGCCATCGGGTTCGACGTTGCTTTTGAAACGGGCAACCACCTTGCCATCGCGCCCCACAAGGAATTTCTCGAAGTTCCAGGCCACGTCTCCGGCGGGTTCCACCTGGGTGAGGGTGTCGTACGGGGCCGTCTTGGTGCCGCTGGCGTGCACTTTGTCGAACAGTTCGAAGCTGGCCCCGTAGGTGGTGGAGCAGAAGCTCTGGATCTCGGGCAGGGAGCCGGGTTCCTGGCCGCCGAAGTCGTTGCAGGGGAAGCCGAGCACCGCCAGCCCCTGCGGCCCGTAGGTGTCCTGCAGCTTCTGGAGGCCGGCGTATTGCCTGGTGAAGCCGCAGCGGCTGGCCACGTTCACGATCAGCAGCACCTTGCCGGCCCAGTCGCCGAGGCTTTTGTCGGCGCCGCTGGCGGTGCGCACGACCACATTGCTCACGTCAATCGCCATGGTTTCCTGCCGGGGTATCGGTCTTCGACGCAGAACCTAGCGGCCTGGCCCATACACTCGAAAGCGCCAGCAGCTCGGTTTCGATGGGCGAGGCCTCTGCCGTTTCCGAGGTTGTGGCGCGCCAGCTGGAGCATCTGCTGGAGGCGGCCAACTACGACGGTGCCAAGTTGCTGCTGCAACCGGTGCAGCCGGTGGATGCGGCCGAGGCGATCGGTACGTTGCCCCGCACCTTGCAGGCCCTGGCCTTTCGTCTGCTCCCCAAGGACGAGGCGATCGAGGTCTACGAGTACCTGGAGCCCGCCGTACAGCAGAGTCTGCTGGAGAGGCTGCGCTCCGGCGAAGTGCTCGAACTGGTGGAGGAGATGGCTCCGGATGACCGCGTGCGGTTGTTCGATGAGCTCCCGGCGAAGGTCGTGCGGCGTCTGCTGGCAGAGCTCAGTCCGGCGGAGCGTCGGGTCACGGCCCAGATGCTGGGGTACGAGCAGGAGACGGCCGGTCGCCTGATGACCACTGAATTCATCGATCTCAAGGAGTTTCACAGCGCCGCCCAGGCCCTGGAGATCGTGCGTCGCCGCGCCCGGGACACCGAGACCATCTACAGCCTCTATGTGACCGATGCCTCCCGCCATCTCACCGGGATGCTGTCGTTGCGCGACCTGGTCACCGCCGAGCCCGAGCAGCGCCTCGGCGATGTGATGACCCGTGAGGTGGTGGGCGTCAGCACCGACACCGACCAGGAGGAGGTGGCCCGGGTGATTCAGCGTTACGACTTCCTGGCGGTGCCGGTGGTGGACCGGGAACAGCGCCTGGTGGGGATCGTCACCGTGGACGATGTGATCGATGTGATCCAGCAGGAGGCCACCCGCGACCTCTATGCCGCCGGTGCCGTGCAGGCCGGTGATGAGGACGATTATTTCCGCAGCGATCTGTTCACGGTGGCGCGACGCCGGGTGGTGTGGTTGCTGGTGCTACTGGTGGCGAACACGGGGACGTCCGCCGTGATTGCCAGTGAGCAGGGGGTGCTGAAGCAGGTGGTGTTGCTGGCCGCCTTCATTCCGCTGCTGATCGGTACTGGTGGCAATGTCGGCGCCCAGAGCTCCACGGTGGTGATCCGTGGTCTCAGCACCCAGCGACTGCAGGCCCTGGGCCCCGCCAAGGCGATCGGTCGCGAGGGGGTGGCTGGGCTGTTGCTGGGTCTGCTGATGGCGCTGGTGGTGGTGCCTTGGGCCTGGTGGATGGGGGGCAGCCCCCTGGTGGCCACCGCCGCCGGCATCAGCCTGGTGGCGATCACCACCCTGGCGGCCACGGCGGGGGCGGCGCTGCCCTTGCTGTTCGCCCACCTCGGCCTGGATCCGGCCCTGATGTCGGCCCCCTTCATCACTACGGCCACGGATGTGGCGGGAGTCTTCATTTATCTGCAGACGGCCGCCTGGTTGCTGCCCCGGATGGGGGGGCACTGAGCCGCATAACCCCCGCGGCAGCTTGAAAGTGGGCCGGATGAGAGGCGTTCACACTTCTTTAGGCTAGGCTTTACAGACCGTTAAGTGTCCGAATCGTGGTCGTCGCGCTCACCGCCCCTTTCGATCAGGTTTCCCTTTCCCTGGCTCCTCCAGACCCGCTGATCGAGGCCGGCGCTGAACCGAGGCCCAGTCGATCCGGCACCCGCCAGATGCCGCCTGTGGACAGTGATCTGGTGCGCTCCTACCTGCGCGACATCGGCCGTGTGCCGCTGTTGAGCCACGAGCAGGAGATCACCCTGGGGCGGCAGGTGCAGGAGCTGATGGGGCTGGAGGAACTGCGGGAGGAGCTGACGATGC
>Ga0164293_10000174_pt1 | contig 45745 bp, 61 predicted proteins | sample GEODES118metaG_FD_111487 | JGI IMG/M metagenome (GOLD analysis project Ga0164293, IMG submission 111487) | Eutrophic lake water microbial communities from Lake Mendota, Wisconsin, USA - GEODES118 metaG | ecosystem: Environmental > Aquatic > Freshwater > Lake | place: USA: Lake Mendota...
AATGAAGGAAAAGAATAAGATGATAGTGCTCCAAATCAGAGCAAATGGATTCGTGTTGTCTTTCTCGTTCATGTCACCTAACCCTTCTTACTTCTGGTTCGTCTTGAACCTTGATCCAATTTGGCTCTGGCTCATTCCACGTGAAGAAGTTGATGATGTCGTTATAGACGTGAAGGACCATTAGTCCACCCTTGCTGATGATGTAGACGTAATCGCACCACGAATCTTGATAATTTGCAGGCGTATACCATTCATTAGGGTTGCCTTGTTCCTCGTTGCCAGCAATACCATAGCCTTCTACAACTTCCCAGCGAGATTCCTCTGGCTCCTCGTTTGGCTGCCACGGCTTGAGAGTAGACCAGTAGAAGTGGTCGTCTACGAGAGTTTTCACTGCTTTATCGTAGCCGTCACGTTGTACAATTTCCCAAATGCTCTTGCCTTGATGTGCTGGAAACCCATCCCAATGGGCATAGCGCCCCTTCCACGAGTCTCCATCTTGCTTTGCAATGATGCTTCTAGTCCCCATTACACTCCCTCGCTTTCAGATACATCCCAGGGAATATCCCAGTTGTGACTTCCGTCTAGGTCTTTGGACTTCAGTTCGTCGTCTGTGAGTTTGTAGTAAGCCTCTAGTGCGGACTCTTTGTCTTCTGCCTCAACTTCATAAGAGTGTGAGATGTCTTCACTAACTGAAACAATAAACTTTTTCATTTTTTCTCTTTTCTTTTCTAGTAGGTAATTAAAATATACCAGTGCTGTTACACATAAGCAACTCTTCCGCCACCGTCAATTGTTACCGAGCTCAAAAAAGTAAAATATTTTGCAAATAATTAAATAACATTATCTCAATACGACCCCGCATGTATCTGCCCCCGAGCAATGAGGTGGCCGCCGACCTAAGCCCCGGCGTCGACCCGACTTCGGCGGGGCTCATACCGCCAATCGCTTACATTATCCTTTAGTGATGAGTGCGTTACATTATCCTTCAGCAACGAGCGCATGAGAACCTATACCAAAGGATAATGTAGAGGGTTACATTATCCTTTGGTAATCGGCGGGCTAGTCGTCGGTAGGTTCACCGCTGGGGATCTCTCCAGTGGTTAGCCATGAGTACATTTCATCACTGGACAGTGAGACAACGGTAGGGCTAGAGTTCAGCGCCTTCTCTGCTTCCTCTTTGATAATCTCTGTCATGATCTCGGACAGTGCGAGGTGGGCAGAGATAGAAGCAAACTCAGGTGCTAGATATTTTTCGGGAACGTCGTAACTCTCTCCGTCGTAGTAGCCCTTAGCATTGAGTCCACCGACGAGAACAACATCACCAACCAGTGGGCGACTAAACATAATGGAAGCCATTACGTTTGCTGGAAGCCCGATGAGCAAGCCTTCATCGTGAACGTAGCCGACCAAATCATCAACGTCTTTATGAGTCACTGTGTCAATGTAGCCACCTACAGCGTCACGTATAGTCGGGTATTCATTATCTTTCTCTAGTTCTAACGGCAAGACCTCGCCTGTCGTTTTAAGTAGTAATGCCTTTACCATTTCTGACCCCTTTCGGTCTCTGTTTAACTTATTTACATTATCCTTTAGTAATTGGTGGGATCGCCATAACGACGACCCCACCAACTAGGCGAGATTATTTCATCACTTCAGCGAGGTGGGTCTCTATGAAGTCGGTTGTCCACTCGCCCCAATGCTCGTCTCGGCTTCCGTATATTCCTGCGTCAATACTGCGAGCAACATCGGTTCTAATCTCAAAGACGGTAGGCACGTTTCGCAAAACCGTTGCAACGTCTTTGACGGTCAGTGCGTTGGCTTTCTGATACAAGACCACGCAAGCGTCGTAGAGGTGATCGGGTGGGATCATTGGGAACGCTATTGACGCTGCCCTAATGCTCAGGTACTCGTTGCGAACTACTTGGACACGTAGGTCGGGTAACCCAAATCCATATTGACGGGTCATTTCCATTCCAGCGTCAATGACTACGAAATCGTAATCGCCAATGCTTAACATACCGTTTAATTCATTAGGCGTTACGCCCTTGACGGTGATGCCGTAATGTCCTTCATTCTCTCGGAACGTATTTACGGTTAGACCGAGCAACGCTGTGCAATCGTCGTTCTTTGATGGGTCAAGTAAGAGAACTCGCTCAGGAGATTTCTTACCCAATGCCAATGCAATGGAACAGGCGACGGTCGTTGTCCCGACTCCACCCTTTTGCGCTGTTACTTCTATGACCTTCATTTCTATACCCCTTTACGGTAATGGCGGATTTGCCATATCATTACTGTACCACGCTAGGGACAGACTAGCGTTTTACATTATCCTTTAGTAGTGGGGGCAGGTTTTAACCCACCCCCAACTAACTAGGAAGCCTTTACTTTTTTGGCTGGCTTTACGTCGGCTGGCTTCATTGCGCCTTTGGCAGGCTTGACAAGAACACGCACCGTGTCTGTCGTTTCCACGACGGTTTTGATTACCTTCGCTGGGATCTCGCCCTTTGCGATTGCGCTGTCCCATGCTTTGGTGTCAATCGCTGGCTTCGTCACACGACGGAAAAGAGCAGGAGAAACTGCCTCTTTGAGTTTATCAAGCGACCACGAGCGTCGTGGTGATGGCGACACAGAGACAGTGAGTTCTGCGAATGTGTGGCTGTCAATGCCCGACACTGCGTAAGTCTCTAACAACAACTCACGAGCCTCGTCGTATGCGATTTCTGCTTGTTCTTTAGCGGTAACAGCCTTTAGGAAGGCTTCGGTTGCTTGGCTAACTTCTGAATGTGTAGTCATTTCTAGTACCTCTGTTCTTGTTGGTTATGGGTTACCCCATAACCTTACAAGACGGGGAACAGATTTGCAATACTCTTGACAATCTTTTTTGCATTATCTCAATCCGCCCCTGATAGCCCTTTCCGCCACCGTCAATTACTACAAGGTTCAGCAAAAATGTTCAGCAAATGTTTAATTGTTTGGAAATCGTGAAATCTGCATTATCCCAACACGCCCCCGACCATGAGAGCCTGCGTGGCGGTGTGAGCCCCGGCCTCGACCCGTGTTCGGCGGGGCTCTTATCAGATTAGTGTCATCTAATCGCTAATCTGTACCTTGTTGGGTATTGTTGTGCATGGCAAAAAAACAGAACCCATATCCACACTATGAAGTATGCGAAATAGAAATAGTTTCACCTGACTTCGCTCGTGTCGGCTGGTCAATCAAGCACATGGAGACTGGCGAGTTAGTCACCGTTCTCGACCATGCAGACCCACATTTCCCGTGGTTCGCTAGTTCTAGGAATTGCGCTATCGCCTATGTGCGGTTTCTGAATTGCATTGTGCATGATGAACCCGTGTGCCATTGCGATTAATCGCACTATCCTGGATAGTCGGTGGCTTGCTCTCGTCGGGAGAGCAAGCCACTTTACATTATCCTTTAGTGAGAACGAGCGAGCCACTTACATTATCCTTTAGTAAGAATGATGTAGATTATGGGCTATGGTATTCACTGAGAAATTGAATAAAGTACTTGACCTCATTTCCGCAGCAGATAGTTTGCTAGACGAAGCCCGTAATGCTATTGCCGTTGTTCGGCGTGGCAGGCTTTTTTTGGTTTCCAAAAACTAAAGGATAATGCAAAATGGGGGGGCAGGCTTTCGCCCACCCCCCCACTAGGAACTCAATCGTTTACAGGTACTGAGCCACACCCTTGTAGGTGCTTGTGCCGACGAACTCGTCGTCTGTCATTTTGAGAATGGAAATCGCATTTTTGATTTCCTCAATCTGGTTAGCGTGGTAGTGACCAATGTGTTCTGGTGACTCTGGCAGTTTTACGCTTGGCGAGAGGTTGAAGGTAAGGGTTACTTCTCTCATTTCGTCTCTCCACGAGTCCTGCACTCGTGATGACTTAAAGGTAAGTTTGCTCGTGCCGACAAGTTTAACAAGAGACTTCTCAAAGGCTTCGTGTTCCTTTTCGTAGGCTTCTCTTGCTTTCTTGTAGTCTGCTACTTCCTTCTCTCGCTTCGCAAGAGCAACCTCTAGTGCTTTGATGAGTTTGGCTGTACTTACTTTTACGTTCATTGACTTGGTTGTCATTTTTTCTCCTTGTTACTTCTAGTAGGTGGGTAACAAGATAAGTGTACTGCACAGGGTACAGATACTCAATACTTTACATTATGCCAACACGCCCCCGACTGGAGAGGTTGAGCGACGACGGACAGAGCCCCGGCATCTCGCCGACTTTTGCGGGGCTTCGATGGGCAGTCGTTTACATTATCCTTTAGTAAAAAATGGGGGGGGACTCTCAGTACTGGTGGGTACTGAGAGTCCCTAACTAAAGGATAATGCAGAGGGTTACATTATCCTTTAGTAACAACCGCTAACTAAATAGCGACTGAACTGCATCGGCTAGGGGACCACGACCTGAGTCGTCACCGCCCATAACCTCAACCTCGTTTAAGTCCTGAAATCGGACAACGCTAGTTACTGAGTCGGCAGATGCACAGACAAGTAGGCGAACACGACGACGTGCTTCATGCTTGCTGGGTGCTGGCAAATCTTCATCGTTGCCGTCGTAATTATCGGGCAATGGTGAAGCCCAACCAGTAGTTACCAATACGATACAGTCATACCATTTCGCTGCGAACCTCGCCCCATCGCTGGAGAGAAGATCGTAGATGTCCTCTGCTTCGGTCACTTGGTCAAATAGATGAACCTCATCGCCGTCTGTCTCTACACCAAAAAGCAACGGCTTCGCTAACTCAAAAGCCTTATCTTCATTCTCACGAATGAGCAAATCGTGTATCTGTTGCTCAATGTTTTTGGAGATGTCTAGTGGTTTCATATTTCCCTTTCATATGTGTCGTTGGTGACATTCTTACTGTACCTCATAGGGGACAGATTAGCAATTTGCATTATCCTTTAGTAGTGGGGCTATCCGCCACCGTCAAAGATTAGGGGACAACGTGACTCCGCTCAAAGTCACAGCCCTCTAGATGGTGAGAAACTTCTTTAATCGGATGACATTATCGCAACGCGCCCCCGACGATGAGTTGGCTGGAGTCTGGCTTGGGGCGACGGACAGAGCCCCGCTGCTCACCGCTTCAGCCGGGGCTTCGTCCCGATAAAGGTCATTTAATCGCCAACCTGTCCCCGTAGTGGTACGTTGTGAATGTCGGCAGCGGGTCGGCACATACGGAGAGGGTACGAAGTGGAAAAATTGTCTTGCTTAGATTTTGGCAGTGGTGAGTGCGTAGGCGATGTGGAACTATCCCTCGCACAGCCTGTGCGCTATCGCACGAACGGGGAATTCATCATGTTCCCTCGTTGCGAAAAGCACTGGGACGAATACGCAGATAGGGCTCAGGCTCGCCAGGAGCGCCAGTGGGCGGCAGAACGGGCAGAGCGTGACGAATGGGCGAACTTTGAGTGAGTCGCGCCAAACTTTGCGAACGTGCCGAGAACGTCTCTCGGCACGTTCGCTCTATTAGTTTGATCAAAGCCCCGGCCGAGGGCGAGCTCAGCGGGGCTCCAACCGCATTCGCGTCATCTAATCGCTAATCTGTCCCTGTCGTGGTATGTTGTGAATGTAGTCAAGCGAAAGGAAAAGTAATGCAACAATCACATTCAAGAGTCACAGAGTTAGAGCTGGGGGCTCCCGTCGTAGTGGGGCATAGGCTCCTACTCTGGAAGCGTTCATTCTTCTACGCAAACCGTGTATCATACATTGTGTTCTGCAAAGCAGACCCCGATGAGGTTCACGGCTACGCTGTATGGCGAGTAGAGAAAAACGCTCACGGCGAATACTACGCCGAGACAGGCTACTACTTCGCCGAGTCCGATCTAGTCGAAGCCATACAGGCATACGACGCTAGAGATTAACGAGTTACATTATCCTTTAGTGTTAGCGGGGGGTTCGCCCCCCGCTTTACATTATCCTTTAGTGTTAAACCTCTTTCTAAAGGATAATGCAGGCGGTTACATTATCCTTTAGTAAGAAAAGCACTTTAGTCGTCGCCGTGTTTCGTTAAACTCGCTTTGCACATACTGGACCGATACCACGAGCGACACTTTTTGCATCGGTTAGGTCTGCTCCACAGACACAGCACATAGACATTTCTACGCCTAAGGCGGTGGCTCGCTCAACGGTCATTCTGTCGCTTGCGCTTAATCTCTGAATACTTCCACGCTCGTACTCAAAGCGCTCACTTTTTGTTGATGCTGTCGGGATAAAACGCATAGCGTACAAGTTGCCCGTTTCACGGCTCTGCTTGACCCTGTAAATACCTTCGGGGGTCTCGTACATTCCCGTAACGGTCACGGGGTCGCTTGGTGCTGACACTCTTACTTGGTCATTTGCCATAGAGCGTTCTACTGCTTCTATTTGGCGAATTGTTAATGAACCATAACGCTCAAACTTAGAGAGTAGGTCTGCATAGAACGAACTACGCCCTGAGTTGATAACGCAAAACTTTACTACTTTGAGAGTGCGTTCGTCGGGATTGTTATTCTCAATTTCTTTGATGTCCATTGTTGCCCCTTTCATGGGTGTAGTGGTTATTCATATTGTACCTTATCGGGTACAGACTAGGGTCGTTTTACATTATCCTTTAGTGTTCGGGGTCGTCTGTCTGATGTTCGGGATCGTCTGTCCCTGCTTCGTAGGCGTGCGAGAGCCAGCAAAATGATGCACAGACAGGGCATACGACTACCTGCGGATAGTTCACGAGAACTCCATGCTCGTCTAAAACCTGAGAGCGTGTGAGTGGGTGTAGGGAACGGCAGTGTGAAAAATAGTAAGTCTTCATATTACTTACGAGAAACCTTCGGTAAAAAGATGTCAAGGAAAAATGATTAAAACATTTCCTCAAGAACGTGACATCACGAAAGTTCCTTCCGCCACCGTCAATAATTTTGAGTCGTTCGGGGAACGCAGTAAATTTGCATTATCGCAACGCGCCCCCGACAGTGATCCAGATTTTGCAAAAAACAGGAGCACGGACAAAGCCCCGCGTGAGACCGTTCCTGCCGGGGCTCTTTCGGATCATCCTCGAAAGCTGACTTTACGCGGCAATTCCGGGTTAGCGTCATTTAATCGCCAATCTGTACCTAGCGAGGTATGCTGCAAGCAACCCAACGAAAGGAAAGTAATGAGAAAAATCAACTATGACACGATCACCGTTTTCGACGATTGCGCCGAAGCCGATGAGTGGGAAAAAGAAAACGACAGAGAATGGATCCCTGTCGGCTGCATTGACACCGAGATTCCCTACCGCTGGGAAGGCTCACAAGCGAAGATAGAACTGCATGCTGACCTGAATCAGTACTGGTGCGATGGCACCGTTCCTGGGTCTACTCGTGACTGTCTCATCAAGGATTGGAAAGTGGTTGTTTGGAAAGACAAGAACAACGACAACGACTACGAACTCCACTACGCAGAAAACGAACAAGACGGCAATGAAATCCTAGAGAGTCTCGCTGTTACATTATCCTAGAGTATGTATTGAGGCTCGCTCCCGTGTGGGGGCGAGCCACTTACATTATCCTTTAGTGTTAGCGGCGAGCCTGACCCCGGGGGCTTTCCGCCACCGTCAAATAGTACAAGCAGGTATGACATCATTCTGAGCTCATGGCTGAAAGATGCACATTATCTGAACACGCCCCCGATGACGCAAATAAAAAGTTTGACGCGAGAAGCCAGACAAAGCCCCGCGGCTCACCGCCTTCAGCGGGGCTTCGATGCTCGAGACTTTACATTATCCTTCAGTGAAAGAAGCTCGGGAATCCCAGCGCGGGGGCGCGCTGGGATTCCCCTAACCAAAGGATAATGTGGGGAGTACATTATCCTTTGGTGTTAATCATTCAATCGGGAACGACTGAGCCTTTTTGATTAGCACGAGTAGTAGCGATTCTCTAGTGGGGACTAGATCCCTAATGAGTTCTAACGTTTCCGTGTGAAACTGATTGAATGACTTTTCACTGAAACGCGCAACGCCTACTTGGTTGTGAAACCTTGTAGACGGGAACTGCTGCACGTTGAATGGTTCCCAAATAGTGACGGTGAAACCGGCTGCGGGCTGCCACCAAAGCAAGCGCATAGTGGCGGTGTACTGTTTGCGCTTTGGGTCGTGGGTGAACTCTAGTTCTACTTGCTCGCCTGCCATTGAATTAGTGCCGCTGTATCGCTGATCTAGTACTGGCGATCGCCACACGTATTTAATGCTACGGTCACCAATGATCGGTTGTGGGAACTTCAGGGTAATTTCTGGGTTTTGGGTTGTAGTCATACCCAAAGAGTACTAGCAAGGGTACAGATTAGTGAATGTTTGACATTATCTCAGCACGCCCCCGACAGGTGAATGAGCAAGAGCAGGTTCAAGCCCCGCGGCCAGACGCTTGTAGCGGGGCTTCGATGTGAAACATTGTCAGTCTCGGTCGGGGGCGCATTTGGATAATGTTGCTTTAATTAACAATTTGATACTGACTAACTATAATGACAACGTAAGCAACTACTAGAAGGAGTACTACTGTGAACGATATTTATTGCCCAGTATGTGGCGAACCGTGGGACAACGACACGCTACATGAATACGCCGAGGAATATGAAACAACCTATAGAGCGACCTACAAATTATTTTTTTCCGATGGTTGCGCTGTGGCGTTCAAAGAATGGGACATAGCGTGTGAACGCCCTGAGGGTGGTTCATCACGAGCCTTGTTTTCGTCATTGTTGGCAGAGATGCTAGGCGATGACGTGGACGGAATAATTAGCGAAATGCAGGACGCTGAGTTGCTTGGCTTACTGAACGACAATAGTAAAGGATAATGTAAATGCTAACAATAAACGAAAATAACCTATTATTGAACGGCGATATTGTTGCCACGCTACCAAACACAAGCGCACGGCAAGTGCTATTACGCGCATTGCTTGAAAGCCTATCTAATCGCGATGGCGTATTTCTTGCGCTATCTCACTTAGGGGAAGCGCGTACTGCTGATATCGCTCATCTTGTTGGCATAGATAGGTCAAATGCTGGCAGGGTTCTAGACAGCCTATTGTTAGAGGGAATGGTAAAGGTAGTAAACGATTGCAATAAGGCTGGAACGGTAGGGCGACCATCTAGGGTTTGGGCGACCGTTTAACATTATCCTTTAGTGTGTGCGCGTCTATATTGGCGCGCACACACTTGAACACTAAAGGATAATGTAAAGAGTACGAAAACTATTATTCGCTCATCGGGTTTGGGGCAATTTCTCCGAATACAGCCTCGTACATTTCTCGCCCTGCTTTCCACTCGTCCCACGACCCGTCAGATGAGACACGGATACACGACCCGTAAATAACCTTTGCTCTTATTAGTGAGGCGGTTACTACTGCGTCGTATGGCTTGTAAGCCGTTTTGCAAAATGAGAAATGGTCGGGCTCATCTTTGCGCCACTCGGGTTGAGTCGGGATAGCGTCCCACCAAAACGACTCGTGCCCATTGTCGCCGTTTTCATCGCTCACGCCATTAAATGCGAAATAACCCTCAGTACACACGGGCTGAGTGTTGGGTGCACCAAACGCGTCACCTAGTGCAATTCCGTTTTCTTGTGCATAATCGCAAATTGCTTTTACGTCTAGTCCCAATTTGCCAAACATATAAGCCGACCCTGCGTTATTCATTGGTCGCGAAACATAGTGCGTATAGCCCATTTCTTTTCTCCTTGTCTAGTAGTTATTATTAGATTACTTTACGATATTCAGACTAGCGATTAAATTACATTATCCTTTAGTGATAGTTCACAAGTCAGGGTTGAACCAACCCCAAGAACCATCAACGTTAATTACTACGTCCTCGGGCGCTAGGCAGTTGATTAGCGGAACAGCAGTACTATTCCAACTCCATGTAAAGTTTGGCTTTAGCGAAATATCGCAAATGGGTTTAGTTTCTCTATTGTCGCTTGTGATTAGTAACGTGGCAAGAACGACGACAACGGAAGTCGCCAATCCCCATACTATTATTCTTACGAAAGTGCGTAGCGTGTAGTAAGCAGATGACTTTTCATTGTTCATACTTTCCCCTTTTTCTAGTAGTTGTTATTAGACTACTTGACGCTATTCAGACTAGCGATTAAATGACATTATCTCAACACGCCCCCGACAAGAACAAGCGTGAGAGGTTTCAGCTTAAGCCCCGCAGGCCAGCCTGTCCCCCGGGGCTCCTACCGGATTCAGCCACAAGCGCATGACTCGAAATTGGCAAGCGCCGTTACTAAAGGATGATGCCGGATTACATCATCCTTTAGTAACGATTGCTCCTACTAGAGTCCCCGTTCCCTGCGCTGTTGTTCTGTCACAGGGCGCAACGTTGTCTCGCTGCCGGTTGGGGCATCGTGGTGAGATAGTGAGTATTCAACTCGGTCGGAATAAACCTCATAGTGCATGCGCCATTCACTTCTGACTGTCATGGCTATAAGCATTTCTTCAACTTTGTCTACCTTGAAATGTCCGGATATATCGCCGTTCCAAAGTCGCAAATTCTCAACGGACCACCAATCAGTTTCGTTGCTGTGGCGTAGTTCCATTGTTGCCTCTCCGAACTCGGCTACTGAGTCGCTCCAGCAATAACCAAAACACTCGGATGCTTCTTTATAGTCTCCGGTGTTTTCGTCATAGGCGGTGCAAGTGCATAGGTTGGTTATTTCTCCGGCTGTGATGAGTGTTTTTTTGGTTGTTGTCATGTCTTCAATTTACCATTGAGGGTACAAACTAGCGTTTTTGCATTATCCTTTAGTAATGTTCTTTTCTCCAAATTTGCAAAACTTCTTTTTTCGTGTAATACAAGTAAAAGTGATAAGGGTAGTCATGAGTCCCATCACAGGGCAAGCGATAAAACCCCGTTTTTGTTTTTTCTATACTTTTTAGTGTTGGTGTAATTTTTGGCATTGCGCTCACCAACCTCCCCGAGCCTCATAGTCTCCAACTGAACGCTCAATTTCATTTGACAGAAAATAGTGTCCTGCCTCTGCAAGAAAACCCTCAGGGCGAGCGGAAATAATCCACGTCACGTACTTGTGATATGACCCCCTATTGTTGGACTCACAGAGTGCAATCCAACTAGAGTAAGTATCCCCAATAACTCTCTCCGTGAGACGCTTGCAACGCAATACGGTGTGATCGGAAATGGACATACCTTTTGCAAGTAAGTTGAATTCTGCTTGTGTCTGCCCGTTGTGATCGTTAATTGTTTCTAATTCTGTTTGCATTTTTTCTCCTAGCAATTGGTAGTAGGTGTTGTTAGTAACGTACCTTGCAGGTAACAGGCTAACTATAAATAAACATTATCGCAACACGCCCCCGATATGATCAGTCTGCGAGCCGGAGGGGAGAAGCCCCGCGTGGGGCGTGCGAAGCCGGGGCTTTAATGCTCGACAACAGCATTATCCTTGAGTGTCGGCGAGCGGCGCTTACCCGTGCCAGTTTTCAGACCGCTCTATGAAGTTGCGCAAACTTTCCTCGTCGGTCATTTTTTCTTTCTCGCCTTCTTCGATAATCCAACCGAAAACGTCCTGACGTATGGCGCATCGTTCTTCTACTGCTTTCACAGCTTGAGCGGGCGTGAGTGCCTTTTCGCCAAAACCACGCAACCCGGCGTCCCATTCCCAACCGAACGACTCAACAAGATCGGCATCGTCGTAGCACTCGTAGAGCTCTGACTCAAAAAGGTTCTGGGGGTCGCTGTAGAGCGGCATTGCTTTAATTGCGGCGACTATTTCGTCGTGTTGTGGGTGAGTTTTCATTTCTTTCTCCTTTTGTTTGGGTTTGTTTAATAATTCATTTTGTCAAAAGCGGCGGCGGCGCCTTTAGCCATTGCGTCTTGACGAAAGGCATAGGTCGTGTCAAACGCAACCCGCAGAACATTCCGGTGAAGTACTGAGATCTCCTCTTTTTCCAGAACGTCGTAATTTGCATTGTCGCCATACTCGCACTCAAGCACGACTGCCACGCTGTGCTTTGTGAGCACGCTTTTAACCTTGACGAACTTAATTTCGCCATTCACTTTTGCGGCGAAAACTACTTTTTTGTTTTTGTCAATAGCGGCGCCGATGTCCCATACCTTCATGTTCTTGTCTCCTTGTGTGTGTTGTTCCTGCCGATGACTTAAAAATACCAGCAGGGGTACAGATTAGCGAAAAAGCTACCCTAATCAGGTTGAGGCGAGGCGAACAAGCCCCGGCTTCGTCCGCGCTCAGCGGGGCTCGCATGGGGTTGGTGTTCTTTTATCGCTAATCTGTACCTGTCATGACAGAATAGGAACACGGGGGAAACGCCCTCGGGATTAGGGGAGATTATGCCACTCTGGAAACAAAGAACAGAAGTAGACAAGGGCTACAAAGACATCGTGCTGAGGGAATTGGGAATAGAACAAGACCCCAAAGACTGGGAGCGCTCAAATTGGGTGATCTTTTTGTTGTGCGCTGGTTTTGACATAGAAACGATTACAAGGTTTCTAGCAGACGACGGTCGCTTCGTTTACGACTAAAAAGATTATCCTAGATAGTTCGGGTGGCTTGCTCTCGTAGGGAGAGCAAGCCACTTTACATTATCCTTTAGTAATGGGTCGGGGTTTTCTCCCGACCCATTACGGTCTATTGTCGTAACGACCCCTAGTCGTACCACCTAGATGCTGGCAACTCGCACAGTAGGCAGATCGCGTTTCTTAGTTTTGCGAGAACTCGTGGGCTATGTCTTATTTTTGCAATGTCTGCACTAACTCCGTAAACTTCGCGGAGTTGGTGAACGGTGAAATCGTTACAGCAATACGAACAGATAAACCCTTCGCTGTCTTTGTCGTAAGCGACCGTCTCTAGATCTTTGTATTCATACACAGTTAGTGTTTCCTCTCTTTATCCTTTAGAGGTTGCTTACCTCTGCTGATCGGACATTCAATAGAAAGAAAAACATCATCGCAATGTTCCCCCGAGTGCGTGATGCATCCACTTCACGACAAAGCCCCGCTGTAAACCGGCCCTAACGGGTCTCCATGCTTGGGAGAGTCTTCATCGAGCGCAGCTGATGCTTACCTAAGCGCCAAGACTCACGCCAGCCATTTGGATTGAAAAGGTTCTCGTCTTTTTTGACTTCGTACCCGTAGGCCCATCCGACAAAAAAGAAAACGTTCCCCATGAGTTGTGCAAATATATATCGCCTCTGAATGGGGTCGTTGTCTCGGATGATAAGGCCACCACGTGGGTGACTAGTTGCTCGAATCTCATTTTCTCCGTCATCGGGAATTTGGTGAAACTCATTTATGGGGTTGTGCCACAGTTTTTCATTGATGCGCGCCCAGGCTAGTTCTGCTCCAGCCCCAACTCTTTCCTGTTGGATTCTCTCGTCCATCGAGCGATCATATGTTGATGCATGGTTCAGTCCCTGTTTGCCAGACTCGGTTATGCGTAGCCTGACGGCTTTATCAACTTCTGCCCAGTCACTGTCTGTCATTGCGTATCTCATCCCGTAAAGATATAGCCATTGCTCAGGTATTACAACCATTGAGGCTGTTCGTTTGAGGACTTTGTATTTAGCAGCTTCTATGCAGATACGCAAAAGCCCCCATGAGACTTTTCTCATAGGGGCTCTTGTATCTGCGATTGAACGTAGAACGTATCTATCGCAAAAACGTTTAATCCTTAAGCTCTTGCTCCTGGCTTGTTGGCGAGGAATTCAACCAAGCTCCTAATCCCTTGGTTGGGCAACCCACTGCATGTTACGTAGATATTGAACGTACCATTTGGCTGCTTTTCTTGTTCGATCACCAACTGAGAAAGATCAAATCCGTAGTTCTGCCATTTCCAGCGGAATGTTTGCCAATAGCTCGACTTTGAAGTTCCTTCAGTTGCAAGCATTCTCGTATTGGGGCGTGAAACAACTTCAAGAAACTTTAGCTCTTGAGCGTTTATTGCGTATTTGCCCGCATGTGAAAGAGACGATTGCGACACGCTAACTTTTTTACTGTTAGAGAATACGGGAGACCCGGAACGTACTGCATCCTCGATCTTTTTCAGCTTTTGCTGCAAAGCAGCGTATCGCGAATGACCCTGTGGGGACATTTTCCCACTATCCGTGTATCGAACATAATGAGAGATCATTCCGTTCTCATTGCGAGTGCGAAGCTCGAAACACGATCCGAACCCACCAAGGCCAACATTTGCTCGACGTGATTTAGATTTTGCAGCGATATGCCACTCTTCAGGAGAGGCCATGAGTGTGAGCATCAACATTTCTGTATTTGTTAATTTTGGAACCCGTACCACAGCAGCGGCGCTGGAGTTGACACCAGTCAAGGATGGAGGAAGGTCCATCTTAATTGGAGCAGAGAGTCCCATGTTCTTAATAATTTTCGCCATTGACGTAAGTGTTGAAGGGTCAACAGGGGTGTCCGTAGGGTACATCGCTTTCTCGTTGATTGCTTCAACCAGCAATTTCTCAATCTTGGAAGTTGATAAGGTTTTTCCTTTGACAACTTCATTTGACGTTTTTGTATCGACCATATGGTCCTCCATTCGGTTTTTTGTATCCCGCTTTTGCGGTAGTTGGAAAGTTAACACTTGTGATAACTAATGACAACCTGAATTCAAAACTTTTTATTAAAGGTTGATTGACCGTGTTGAGGATCGATTATATCCTTGTGCGGCAATAGCTATTACCCAAACCAAATCCCCGATAGGAACCATGTGGCCTCGAAAAAGACAACCCCTTCAGTAAAAAAGTCAACGACTTCAAAGAATGACGCAACGAGGAATTCAAAAGCAACACCAAATAAAACAACTGCAAAAAAAATAAACAAAACTATTGTTAAGAAAGCTGCTGCCAAGAAGGCTGCTCCAAAGAAAGCTGCTCCCAAGAAGAACCCATCCGTGAATTCGAAAGAACAGTCAAGCAGCGGTCTTGCCAATGGAACAAAAAAGGTTACGCCATTTCAAATGGCTAGTACTAAAACTACGACAACACCGGTAATGCAACTTATTGCAAATGTTACAAAGACTGCAACTTCTATCTCTGTACATAGAGATATTCGCTCAGACAAGAGATAAGGTAAGGGCATGATTACTAAAAACTTCACCGCAGCTGAAATTGAATTCAATGACTGGATCCGTATTGGTCTAGAGAAAGGCTGGTGCGGGCCCCCCGTTTGCTACACCCACGACGCCTTGCCTACTTCGCAAGAGGAAGATGACGCGTGGAGCGAGGGAGACGACCCATGCATGCATATTATCCGTCTTTACGAAAACGAAGAGCACATGGAGCAAGTTAAGGAAAATCATTCGCCGAGCGTATGGCGCGATCGTTTCAAGGGATAGTTAGTGCCGCATTACACCGTTACCTGGACTCACAGTATTGAGTGCGAGAGTACCGAGCAAGCTGTGCACGCAGCGTTTAGAGAAATGCTGAAAGCAGGAGTGGGGAACGGCTTGAATAATAGTTTGATTGTTTCTGATGATCAAACTGGCAACTCAGTTGAAATGACTATTCTTGATGGTGTTGTTAAAGTAGAGCCGATGTTGGTAGCGCAACTTCTTGGGTTCAGGCACATCATCTGGGCGGGTCAAGCAAGAAAGTAACTACTTTTTCCTTGCTATCCATCTGTAGGGGGCAAGTACAACGCGTCCAATTTTCCATGTTCGCGACGCCTTGACTGCTTGCAACTCTAGCCTTACTGCCCGCAGCTCTCGTTCGGCTTTTTCTTTTCTGTAGTTTGCTTCGTCGCGTTCTGCCCGCATCCCGATGAATTGATCAGCGCGACGCATTGCCTGAAGTTCTTCCTCGATTGCTGCTTCTGTTTTTTTTGGTGCGTTTTTTTTGCTCATTGCCAAAATATAGTACATGGCAAAGGTTAAAGCAATGAGCTTAGATTTAGGGGTTGTCTATTCCCACATCTCGTAGTTGCTGATGTCAAATTCACGAAATCTTAAAGCTGCCAAGGTGACCGCGAAAGCAGCAAGTGGAGCGATGACAACGAACAATAAAACCTTTTTCATCTTTTACCACTGCAGCATTTTATGATCGCATGGCGCGCTGGGCGGATTGTTTTCAACTCTGATGCAGGGATGAGGCGTTTGACAACTTCCTCTTGCTCTGGAGTCTCTGGGGCTTGGTTCTCTTCGGTGTCTTCCATCTAACAATTGTGACATAAAGATCGTTAATTTCAGAACAGCGGAGGCTGGTTCAGGTCTTCCCCGTTCAAGCCTTTACAGACGTCATGTCGGTAACGAAATTGCTCCTGCTCAATGGACGCCACGGTCTTACCCTTCCCTCTAAGCCAAACAAGGGTCAATCGGCTGACCGTTGAATCAGAAGGCCGCACGGACAGGCCGCAAACATCACAGGAATACATAGGGGTAATTTCATTCATCAAACATCTCCTTGGAGCTATCTATCAATCGCCCGTAGGGCAATGTAGATGATACTCAGAACTATCACGATTATGTAGGTCATAATGAAATTATCCTTTTCTTGTCACGTAGACAAGAATACGTCACTGGACCGACTAATCAGGGGTCTCCGAAGAGAAGTATTGATTCTGCGAAACTGCTAGGATTGGGTTCGAGGTCAGTTGGGCTGAAGTTTTTACTCTTTCAGCAGTTACTCATATTCTGTTGTTCGCTTTAAATAAAAGGTGGATATTTAAAATGAAGTTATATTTTGAGAAGAATGAAGTCGTTTTTGATTTTCCATTTGAAAGATCCCAAGTCGACGAGCTCAAGTCCATTCCTGGAGCCAAATGGGACAAGGGGAACAAGGTCTGGCGACTGCCCGTAACGTCAATTCAAGCCGGGCGCGATTTTGCAATTAAGCATGGGTTCGACGTAACAATTGATGTTCTCAAGTTTGACGCTCCAAAGTTAGGGAAGACGTCTTCGGCTCGGGTAGTAATAGAAGACGACACAATCTTTATGTACTTCTCGTACGAGCGCGTGATAATAAAAGCTGTCAAACAAATACCCGCTGTCTCATGGGACTCCAAACGACACGGGTGGCAAGCTCCCCTGTCTTCTGCATCTAATGTGATTGAGTGGGCCGAAGCTTTCAATGTACCCATTGACGACAAAGTCATCGCAGTCAGTGACGAGATACGTCAAAAAATGAATCAGTTAATCGAGGCCTCCAGATCAACGGACGCACTGATTGAGGTCGAAGCAATAAACGGGGAAATGCTCCCGTACCAAAGGGCTGGGGTTATGTATGCATCAAACGCCCGCCGCACATTCATCGCCGACGAAATGGGGTTGGGAAAATCTCTGCAGGCAATTGCAACCATTGAGTACGTTCAAGATAGTTACCCAGTCGTTGTCGTGTGTCCCCCGAGCCTTGTTCTCAACTGGCAAGCAGAGTACACAAAATGGCTTCCCAATAGAAAAGTCTCAGTAGTTACTAACCGTAAAGATTTTCCAGAGTCTGGCTCATACGACGTAGTCGTGGTTGGTTACAGCAATATCCAGACATGGGAAAAGAAACTATCGAATCATCGCTCGTATGTCTTTGACGAATCCCACTACTGCAAGACACCCACGGCAGCCCGCACCAGGTCGGCAGTAAAGATTGCAAAGTCGGCACCCAAGGAAGGTCTAGTTCTTTGCTTGACCGGCACGCCGGTAACGAATCGCCCCAATGAGTATGCTTCCCAGTTGGAGATTCTCGGAAGACTGAAAGAGTTCGGTGGGCTTTGGGGATTCTATCGTCGATACTGCGGCGCATTTCAAGACCAGTTCGGGCAATGGAACATAAGTGGGCACTCGCACCTTGATGAGTTGAACGAAAGACTACGCTCAGCCTGTTACATCAGACGAACCAAAGATCAAGTGCTTACCGAACTCCCGCCCGTGATACATAGCAGGATAGTTGTCGCAGGAACATCAGCAGGCATGAAGGAGTACGCAAAGGCAGAGAAAGATATTCTGTTTTATATCGCTGAAAGAGCGCGAGAGCTTGCCATTAAAGAGGGAAAAGACTCTAGCTACAAGGCTGCGATGGCTGCGATGATTCGAGCGGAAGCAAATGAGCATTTAGTTCGACTTTCGGTTCTACGTCGTCTCGCAGCAAAGGCGAAGATGGAAGAAGTACTGGAGTGGGTGGCAACCCGTGTAGAAAATGGCAAGAAAGTCGTAGTCGCAGCGCACCACAGAGAGATAGTTGATGAAGTTGCTCGCCGTTACGGAGGAATAAAGATTCAAGGCGGGATGGCGGTAGAGGACGTTGAAGAAAACAAGAGAAAGTTTCAGGAACTCCCCGTAGAGGAAGTTCCAGTCATAGTGCTTTCCATGCAGGCTGCTAAGACTGGTCATACACTCACAGCGTCAGAAGAATGCTTATTCGTTGAACTCCCGTGGACGCCCGCTGACGTAGATCAAACTTTCAGTAGATTGCACAGGTTAGGGCAAAAAGGCAGTGTCACTGCTACCTACATGCTTGCTGCTGGGACTATCGATGAGGACATCTATGAGCTCATTGAACGTAAACGCACAATCGTTGATGCCGCAGTTGATGGCATAGAAGCCATAGACAACGAAGGCGCTGTTCAGCTTATTATGAACCTTCTCAGCAGAGCTAGCTGACTTCCGGAATTTGAGACTCCGTACCGTTTTCAGTACCATTCCTGATTATCTCCTCAGCGATCAATCGTGCGTACTTGCGGCGTAGTCGCCAAATCTTCTTGTTTAACTCGATCATCTCATCGCTTACGCGTGCCTTGATGATTGCTTTATCATCGAAAACCCCGTGTGTGTTAAACATTGCGTCCTGTATGTCTGCGTCTTCTATGATTATGTCCGATATCCAGCCCGCACGCTTGTCTATCGCGAGCATTAAGTCGCAAAGTCCCTCAATGCCAAATTCAGCATGGACTTTATTCACGGCAAGTGAGCAAAAGTTCGTCCGGTAGAGCAACTGTGCTCGTTGGGATTGAGACATGAACTCGGACAGCCATACAGCGAGTTCTTCTCTCGATGGGGTTGCATCCTCGTGCATGAACTCTTCTGAAAACTCGTCTTCGTTATCGGGTTGGTTCATGTGCCCTCGATTTGCTAGTTGCTAATCAAAATAAATAATAACAGTAGTTGGATCTAAGCCCGTGACAACAGATAATCCTGCGCACGCAGCTTCGAACGGGTCACCCATGAATTCGAGTCCATAGACGCAATCGCACGTTCCTTCACTGTCGCATCACGATAATGATCTAGGTATTCTCCGATGGCATTTACCGTTGACCAAGCGTTGAACCCGTAGTTCTTGGCGTTGTTCTCGTTCATGTACACAGCTTTGACAAGCGCAATGATGTTGTCTCTGTTCTTCTGCTGCCTATCCGTCTGCTTGATAGATAAAGGAAACACTTGATTGAGAACATCGTCCATGATTTTCGATGAAGGAGGAACGCTTATGGATAGAAGCTTGTTGGCTGTAGCAGTAAACTCCGTAGCCCATGTGCGTGAAATGCGCAAAACGTCATTCGCCTGCTCCATAGCCCGTTCTGCATTTCGTGTATGCCGCGCTGTGAACACGCGGTTAGCGGCAGAAACTCCAAGGACTACCGTGTTCTTACATACCGCCCGTATGCTCGTGTTGGCGAAGGTGATAGCGATCTTCCCGTCGTGCCCGTTACGGACGAGCAGGTATCTCGCAATCTCGTCGTTTACGCCCATAGGGTCAATGACCAGCGGTCCTAGGTCGATGGATGAAAAGAACTCACGTCCTCCGTTGAGCACTCCACACGTGTCTACTACAGCATCGCCCGATGAGGCTCCGACGATAGCAAGTGCGTAGTCAAGGCATTCACGGTTCTGCTGGACAACGTATCGAGTCCCCACGGTAGCCAATCCATTGAACGTTCCGTCCGGATTGACTCGTACGGTCGCTCTGCTGTCTGGAATCATTACGTATTGACCGTCTGGGTTCCTGATCGGCTGTCCTTGATCGTCACACACCGCAACGCGAGTGGTGACAACGTCGAAATCTGCCTGAGCTGCTGCGAGCATTGCTTCCGCTGTCTGCAAGCCCTCCATCGGCACCCCTAGGCGATGCCAAGGGATTTCCCTGTTGGAATAAGCCATTCTGGCTTGACCGTCTGATGCGAATTCTAACTGATGAGCCATTGCCTGTGTGTCTTCCTATGTAGTTAGATAAATCTATCTGAAGGAAGTGTACAAGGTGCCTAGCGTCGGAGAACGAAACAAACATGATGAAAGAGGCGATTACTATGCAGCAACCCGTAGACGTTGCGGCACAACGATATAAAGCCTCGGGTCTAGAAAGACAAAGACCTCGAATTTAGAAAAACGGCTCTACGTTTATTCCTTGACAGAGACGAGCCTCAGGCGAGGCGTTTGACCACTAGGGGTATTTCGTGGCTTCTTTACGTAAGTTGGGTGATCATGACGTGACTTTATTCGCGCCTCACAACGAGCGTTATACCACGCAACACAGAAGAGGGTGGCGAATACAGTTGCGGCGAGCGTCATGACGATCCCTACGTACAAGAGCGGTAGCGATTGGCTGTCAAAGGCGACCTTGATGTACAGCGACGACACAGGGGGTAGTAGCAGCACTAGTGCAGCACGTATCTTGCCAAATTTGATGTATGAGTTCATTATCTCTTCTTTCAGTAGGTTCCAGTATGTGGGCACATGATGTGCTCTTGTGCACAATACCCGTGGCACTTGGCAAAAGTCAAGCATTATTGAACAAGACACAAGAAAGAATCTAAGATATTGTCACGTTATGGGAATAATCTACAAACAAGCAGCCGCAACAGACGATAATACGAAAGCAGACATTAGTTCGCTTGGGCAGTATGCGAAGTGGTTTGTGCTACACAATCTTAGCTTTTCTCTCAGGAACGATGGCGGGACCTGGGTGTGCGAGGCGCTAGGTAGGCATGGGGATTTGCCATTCTCTGCACGAAGCAACAGGTGCGGATCTTCAGAGCAAGCAGTCTATGAGTGCTTCGTTTCTGCACGTAATACCTTACGTGGAGAGCCTTACATAATGGGTTGATCTGATCCATGTTCGCAGTGAGCAAACTCACAGCACGGCACGTCACCAACGTATGAATGGTGTCCTTGACCAAAGTGCTCAGCAAGCATGGGGAAAGTGCGAAAGAACGTAACGATGCAGTCGTGGCACATGATCCATTCGGCGCTGATCCGCTTCTCGAACAGTATGTCGAGTTGATCGCTGAATCCTCCATAGTAGCCAAAGGACTCAAAGGGGAGTATCCAACCGTGGTCGGGGTAAATGCGCTGGGCAGTGCATGGATGTGATTGACCACAAGCAGAGCATCTAGCGTATCTGTCTTGGTTGATTGCCATGCCTGTAGTCTCTCATCAATACCCGTGGCGCCTGCGCAACTTGGGAGGGGAAATGCGAAGGGCGTATCACAGGTGATACAGGGGTAGGCAGGGGGCTAGAGCCTGACGCCTGCTGACGTGGATCGGATGAACGATGAATATGCATACCGCCTACGTCGCCTACGTTCTTCGTCTGTCACGTTCGCAAAGACATAGCCAAGCATTGACTCAGCCTCTAGCATCAGTTCGTCGAGGCTGAACTCAGCACCCGTGGCGGTCTGCGGCGTTACGTTGTGCCGCTTGCAGGCGGCGATCACAAGATGCGAGAACAGTGCTGATATGTGCTGATACTCCATCGCCTCCTCTGGAACGAGGCGACGCTTCTGCGTGGTGCGTATACGTATGGACTTACGTATCAGTCGCGTGCATACATAGAAACCTCTGAAGCGGTTGAGGTTGCTCATATATTCTTGCCTGCCTTTGCCTTGTGTCGTTTGTCTGTGTATACATAGTACGCACAGTGCGATTGCCCCTGCACTCACTGTGTCCGTACCCGCACCCGCACCCGCACCCGCACCCGCGAGGGGTGAACGCTCCTGCTGTGGGCGATACTCTGTTGAGATGAGCAAGAACGGCTCCAACCAATGCAGGTCTTCGCCTGAGCAGGTCGTAGGGCGATTCTAGGGGCGTATGGCGGAAGCCTTGCTCGCTCTCAAGAGGGGCGTGACGTGTGTAATCAAATGACTACGCACTAACTCAATCAGGCTGGTCAGGCATCGGCTCGGACTCTCGTCCTGAGCCTACGGCTTTTGCCTTTTGGCACTGCGTGACTTTCGCCGTGAAATCCTAGACTTTCACTCACTGCCCCACAGAGGGTGCCCCCCTCTGTATCTGCCGTAGTTTGTGGGTTTACGTGCAGGTCCCTGCATGGGGAGAGCCCCGCACGCTTTCTTGCGAACGCTCCAGCGCCGGGGGGTCAATGCAGCAGAAAATTGAGGTCGATTCATTTGTATAAATTTATCCAAACATGTTCTGATTTGCAACCCACATGACGTGTTATTGTTCGTTTCTCAGCTATTTATTTCCTCCTAGTGGGTAGCTGACGCATGCATGCAAGGATAAGGCCCTGTAGTTGCTCTGGGGGCAGAGAACTATGGGGTCTTTCCTTTTGTTTTTGTGGTATAAATAATCTATGACTGATCCACAAATTGACAACGAATATGGGGATTACCCTATCTTTATCTCATCTCTTAACAGCCTATGGGCGCATAATACCGACCCAGATCTGAAGTATGGCGATTTTTATCTTGCTGAATTAGAAAGACAACATCCGGAAGCGGCGCAGCTAGTTAAAGACTCTCCATTTGAAGTAGTTGGAAAAAATAGCTTTCCCAAAAACGTTCATGATCTTGTTGGAGGTTATTTTGGACGCAAATATTATTTCGAAAGCGGAGAGTTTGCCACTCACGGATTGAAAACATCATGGCGGAAAAATCCTTATCAAGGGCTACCTAGCGAAAAAATAAGGATGGGCCCTTCAGAGTATGATCCAGATCCATCTACTTTCAAAAATAGGAATACAAATTAAAGATGCCTTTATTCAAAGATTGGGAGTATGCCAATTACGAGGATTTTATTGCCGATGTAAGAAAAGCATATGAAGAAGAAAAAACAAAGCCAATATTTGGTGATCTATGGCTAGAGATGATGATTAAACACTGCCCATCGGTCGGAGAACGCATGAGAGGGACTGAATTAGACCCTTCAGGCATGGATGAAATTCCTGTTTACATTACTAGAGCAGCAAATACATATTTTAATATGTTCTATGGTCCAGGCTGGTACAACCAGGGAGATCCAAATATATATCCCGGTAGTGGATATCAGTATTTCCTAGATGAATTGAACTCTGACTAAAATCAATGCAGGTATCCGTAACAGGACTTATTATATTGCAGCCGTTTTGCCTTCAGTAATATATACATGAACTAGCTCTTGTTCGGATAAATTTATCTAAACCAAAAGAGTGAGTGAAAAAAAAATTGCGGAGGTTTTTAACTCTCCTTACAGGATACGGGCGGGCGGGCCCTACATATCTGCTTTGATATCGGGGTCGTACTTCCATGTGAAGATATACTCATTACTTTCCTGGACCGGCCATGGCAGGCTTTTGCGGGCGTGGAAGTTGATTCCTCGATCAATGAAGTTTGTAAAAGTGTACTTTTTTACATCCTCTGGCCAATCTCCGAAAAAAGTGACGGCGATTGTCCTTGTGTCTGGAGAGACATAAATTTCATAGTATCTGTCTGGTGTTATCATCATTTCTCCTGTTTAGTAGGTTTCGGTATCTGGGGCTAAAGGGTGAGGGAACTTCTTAGTAAGACCGTAAAGCAATTCGCCTTCCTCGGTCACTCCCTTAACTTCTATCAGACCTGCAAGAATGAGTGCTTCGAGGTCCCTGCTGAGGTCGGCTTTGGTGTATTCGTCGTTATGTTCCATGGACTAATCATAAGCGGAAAGAAAACGATTGTCAACAGTTTATGTTCTTTTATTTAGATTTATTAAGATCCAATGATTAGGGGAATGTTCGGATTGTTTGTTTTCCAGCATTCTGCATCTTCCATGTCATTCAAAAGAGGTTGATTTTTTATATTTAAACTAGTGTTTATGAGCACGGGAATTCCGGTTAAATTTTTCCACTTAGTCAAAACGGCGTGAAGGCCGGGATGTTGATCCTTGGATACCGTTTGAACTCTGCTTGTGCCGTCTACGTGCACTGCACCGGGTATTAAATTTGGTTTCTTGGCGCGTACGGCAAGCTGCATATATGGACTCATGGCGGGAAGATCAAACCATTCATTTGCGTCTTCTTCGAGGACCACTGGAGCGAATGGCCTAAATTTCTCCCTCATTTTTATCAAATTAACATTGTCGCGTGACGCTACGGAACGAGGGTCCGCAAGGAGGCTCCTATTTCCTAGCGCCCTGGGTCCAAATTCGGCTCTGCCGTTCATTACTCCTACGACGCCAGTGTTAATTAACTCTTTTATTACTTTTTCTACAGGGTAATGCCCCCCAATATTTTTACCTAAATACGGACCGCGCCATTCCACATGTTTTGCGTAGACTGAAAGCGCAGCTCCCAGACTTGAACCTGAATCTCCAGGGTTGGGCATTATCCATACCTTTTCAAATATGTTGTAGAGAATCGGATTTGCTGCACAATTTAATGCACAGCCGCCCATGTAAACAAGATTTTTAGATTTGGTTAACCTCTGAGCAAAATTCATAATTTCACCGAGACGTTTCTCGAATACAGCCTGAGCTGCTGCGGCGATATCAAAAATATCGTTTTCGTCTCGTATTGATCGTTCGGATAAAAGCTTTTTATGAAAACTCATTGTCTGAACATTGTGGGCCGGAAAAAATGCATCAAGGTTACCCTCGTATTTTGTTTTGTCCCCATAGGCGGCCATTGCCATGAGAATGTATTCGTCGCGCCCTGGTTCTAGTCCAACGTAGTCGGTTATGAAACTATAAAAAAGACCAAATGATGTCGGGTATCTGAGACTCCAGATTTTTTTTATTTTGCCGTTTTGGCACGACCATATGCTGGCAGTCTCGAATTCCCCAATCGCATCGATCACAACCGTGACGGCTTCATTAAAAGGCGAAGTAAGGAACCCAGCGCTTGCGTGGCTCCTGTGGTGACTTACCTGAATCTCTTTTATGCCTTGAAGTTCTTTGCCAAAAATTTTGTTTTTATATAGATTCGCAGCGTACTTTCCATTTTTTCCACCATGAAGAAACATGCGTAGTCTTTTTTTATTACGCTTCTCAAAGTAAGCAATTTTATCAGGAACTCCAAATTCCAAAGCTTCATCCAATATTTGTTTATTCAAAGAAAAATCATTTTTAATTTTACTGTAACGCTCGGCGTGCGCTGCAAATAGAATTTTGCCATTTTTTATCACGGACACAGATGCATCATGCGATGAGTCGTTGATTCCGAGAATATGCATAGCTACTGAAGAAAGCCGCTTAAATCATCATTTGTTATTTTCTGTTGTGTGAAGTGTTCAGCGAAATGGATGTGGTCATGTACTCCAGAGTGCCTTCCGTCTGACCCATACACCCAATAGTGCTCCTGCATCTCCGTCTGTGGTTCATGCTCACACTCGTTGCAGTCCGTTAGTCCAAGCACCTCCCATAACCTTGGTCCGGGATGGGGGGCAAAGCCTCTTGCCGCTTGCTCTGCTTCTATCTGCCGCCAGTAGGGGAGTTTTGGGCTGATACTTTTATTAATTTCAGGCATGTTCTTTACTGGAATATAAGAATCATATTTTACGTAGTTATTCAGAACTTTTTGTTCTTTTTGCGGCCATGTTGCAAATTTAAAATTAATATTTGCAGCTGCGCATAATGATTCAAAAATATCAATTATCAAGAATGAATAAAAAACTATCAACTCTGGAGGAATTTGATAGTTCCTGTTGTCGCCAGCGTGAATCTCAAATTCCTTGGATGATCTCTCCCCCGGGTTTGCCTGATTTCTGGTCTCTATGTAGGCTCCAACATTCTGATCCCAATCGATGTGCCTCATATCGATCAATCCATCAACCTCATTTAGGCGATGTGGCAACCACGCTCTGTCCAAGTTTGGGATTAAGTAATATATAGTATTTGGTGCGCCGAATGAACGTATTACGTCAGCGGCAAATCCAGATTGAAAAGCAACCCCACTTCCTGGATACCCACAATTATTTACTTTCAGTTTTGTTTTTTGCTCAATGATTTTTGACCAATTCAACATTGACGGGAGAGCGCCACCTTCAGTGAAAGAACAGCCCATTGTTAGTATTTCTGGGTTCTCGTAGAATCGAGACTTTTCTCCCATGGTCTTGTGTATAAAATTTCCGTTTTCGTCACGTTCTGAACTGCTTTTAATAAATGTTTTTGCATTTTCAAGAGTGTGCCTGTTGTACGCATCTCCATAAAAAACACCATTTCTTCCGTTTGCCGGTAGTTTGGAAGAAAGCAAACGCCTTGATTCGACGCTCAATGATGGGTAATGCTGCATCTCTATAGCTCCAATACTCAGTAAATAAAATGGTCCGGGTCGTCTGTGTGATTTTTTTTCAAAGAAAATTTTAATTTAAATATTCTTACCCAAAAAATTAGTCTTCTTTGAATACGTTTTATCCTGTAATTAATTCTATTAATTTTAATTTTCAAATTTTTATTCCATTCATAAGTTTCTTGCCGAACTTTGCAAACGATGCAATTTAATCATCAAGGCGATGCTTGGTTTCTCGAGCTTCAATCCATACCCGTGCTCCACACGAATCAGGCGTATCTGACTGGACAACTGTTGCAGCAACAACCCCGCACCCGCAAGGGCATATAATATCAATTGTTCTGTGATGAGTAGACCCTTTATAGGTGCGATCGATTATGGCATCTTGTTGCTTTTTGATGTTTTGTTGATGGACATGAATGATGTGTTTCATTTTCCGTCAGTTTTGTTCACATCGTAATGATATCTGCCGTCATCGGAGGTGAGCCATTTACTACCGTCCTCCACCCCCCAGATATCATCGCTCACTAAACGCTCAATGAGGTTTTGTCCTTTTTTTGTTGTGTGTGAAGGATCCCAGAGACGTATGCGGTTATTCGGTTGTATAGCAAAGTTCCCATCTTCTCTTTCGATGACATGACCACATTTGTGATTTGCTGCATTGATTGAGTAATTTGAATCAGTTACGTTCATTTCTGGATGATGCCAATCAAGGGTAAACATGTACTTGCCGTCCACGTTCTCTTTGTGGCGGTCAACATAAGACATAGACCTTCCGCGCATATGTTCAAAAGTCGTGACCGATATATAAGGAGAAAAACAATTCCACATTACTAAATCGTAGATTTCTACTTCAGGGCTATCTTCACGCATACAAAAAGCATTTATTGGAGCTCTCCACCAAACTCCACCGTCCTCCATGAGAAAATGAAAAACAGGAGCCCTATCTGTAATGGAAGCTACGCCGAATATAACTACGGGAAATTTTAGGTGATGACTATCGACCTGATTCCGTAAGAAATTTCCTCTTACTAAACAGTGAACAGGCGGAGTGTTTGCATTTAATTCTGGCATGCTAAAAACTTAGCATATGCAAACTTGACATGCACAATAGAATTATTACTAAGAAATTTTTGATACGTATTTAGACATTGCATCCGATGCCCGTTCAAGTATGTCATCAAGCATCTCCGGGTCCATAGGGAGAGACATCATTGTTGGGTCTAATCTTAACCATTCGCAGTTTAGTACTTCCCGAAGGGCGCGATGGAGTCCATCAGCTACCACGGTCCACTCGTCGATTTCTCTGCGCATATCGCGCATGGACTGTCGTATAGCAACAAGGTCAGCTCTTTGGGTTGGCGTAAGTGGCGCTGAAATCTGAACGGATTCAGCGGATGTTGATATTTTTTTAGTAGTTAGATTCATGCTCTTTGTGTTATCCATATCTTCATCTTATCCGTTTGTGGCTTTTTACGCCATCAGTTTACAATTTTTTACCAAACCTCAAAACCGCCACAGCTTTCTAAAAAAAACAAAAAAGATGAAGAAATTATTGATTGATAACCTGCCGGACTAAGTCTAAAGTTCTCATCAATTGAATATGGCCTAAAATCTTTATATTTATCAAAAGATTCTTCAATGCTTAAAAAATTTGCTTTCTCTCTCAACGTATCGCTTATTCGTGCGCAGTCCTGCGCAGATAATGAGAACCCATCGGAGAACATCATCTTTCGTGCTTCACTCTTGTCTATGGCCAGAAGATGATGCATGATTATTAAGTAATCATGCCAAATCCACGTATTTAGGCGAAATGCTTTGCCATAAGAATTCAAAGGAGAAATTCCAATTAGATCATACGCCATTTTGTGTACTCTCTTCCGAGTGAATGCGCGGTCCCATGTGGGTGCTGCTTAAGGAAAATTTAACGTCCAACTGCTGATATGTTTTTATGCTTAGTTTAGGGTCTTTGGGATCTGTTCGATGTTCTGGCAAATCAACGTATCCACATCTGACCATTGATGATTGATCTTCTGGATCCATGAATTTGTCAAAAATATTAGAAATGTAACTTAAATAATTTTTATTGAGAACATCCGACCAGCGCAAACTCCCGTTAAGTTGAATTAAAGCTTGATCAAAATTCCTAAGAACTAACCCTTCTTCTAGATGTCCGTCGCTTTGGGGGTCGTGATACATTGGAGAAAGCCTTATTTTTTCTTTTAATTCTGGATCTATCGACTTCCATAGTTTATTAAGTACAGCAGTTATCAGCCATGGTCCACAATCCGGCCCAATTGCATGATCTTTCTTTTCGATCAAAAGATGACACATTTCTTCAGCGGCGTCACAAATTGCATTTATGAAAATATTGTTTGGAGTTGAGCCAATAAAGTCGTTGTTTAACGCCAGGACATGATCTCGCTTCCCGAGCATGGAGACAATCAAATCTGATGGTTCAAAGTATTCTGGCGGTACGCCTACCGCTACGAACTGCTTACTCAAATCAACAAATTTAGTAATCGGCATTTTGGCGGCAATGTCGCAGTCTACGTAAATGCCTCCTAGGCTCTGCAGAACGACTATCCTCCAGATATCGGACTTTCCATTCCCGGTAATGTATGGATACCGAATAATTTTTGAAAATCGTCCATTTTGGAGACTATCTATTTGATCGATTGCCTCTTCGTTAGAAACGTATCTGTATTCAAAATCTGGATTTATTTCGCGCCACGTACCGGTTGCGGCCTCTATATATGGAGGGAGCTTATCGCCGGGGAATCTGTGCGTTTGCCAAATTGTTTTGGGAATCATGCGCTAATGCTAGCACTTTTGGCAACTGCATGGAAGTTCGTAAATTACTACAGAACTTTGCCTCCCAAGTACTTAAGAATGGTGTAACCAAGTACTCAAGAATGGTGTAATATTTGTATGTTCTGTTTTTTCTATATCACATAAAGGATTAAAAATGTCAACAGCAGCACTCGCCCCATCAACCATCACATTGAACATTGCTGGCGGACTTGCCACAACTAGCATCGTAACCATGAGAATGCCTTTTGCTGGCAAAATCACTGGCGCTACCGTCGCAGTAACCACAGCCCCAGTGGGCTCAGCACTTACCGCAGACCTTAAAGTCGGTTCTGATGTAGCAGCAGCGTTCTCAATTGCAGCCGCAGCAACTTCAGCCGCAGGAACACTTACTGCAGCCAACTGCGATTTCACAGAAGGCGCCCTTGTCAGCCTTGACGTTTCAGCTGTTGGTTCTAGTACTGCCGGTTCAAACATAACTGTCGCATTCACGGTTGTTGAAGGCTAAGTAGTTCAACCTCCTACGATTAGGACGCCTCCTTCGGGGGGCGTCTTTTTTGTTTCTAGGGTTTTTTGCTTATCTTGTAAATGTATATTGTGACAATAAGATTTATTAGACCAATCGACCAACCGATGTAGTGCTTCATGGAGCGATTCTCCCATTTTTGATCCAAGCCTCGTGCGTTATTGGCATTTGACTTTCAAATATTCGCTCTACTTCTTTTGCGCATTTACGTATGTCAACTTGCGCTGATTCGGCGGTTCTGAGTGAAAGAAAGTTCATTAGTGCTCGCGCGTTTACCGTCCAGTAGAACTGCGTGTACATAGAAACTGGGAGAACAGATCTGGCCAGCTCTTTCGCCACGCCCATTTCAAGTAGCTCCAGATATGAATTATATGCGGATATGTTGTTTTCTTCTATTATTTTTTTAGCCTTTTCTGCATCACTTAAGTCCATTTTTTCAAATGTATAAGAACCTGGTTTGCCTGTTTGCTTGCGGACGTCTTCCAGAAGTGGAGAAAAAAACTCGTTTGGGACCTCTGAGTAGCGGGCTGAGAATTCATTAAAAGAACCTATCCTGTGGCGGAACCACTCTCTGGCTACGAAAATTGGGCATTTAATGTGGAATCTAAATGAGTTATGCTCAAACGGTGTGCCGTGACGCTCTCTCATTAAGAAATTTATTAACCCAACGGCTGAAGCATCCATATGCTCAGAACTCTTTGCAAAAGATACCCTTGCTGAATTTACTACCGAAATATCGTCTGCCATGAAGCCGTCTAGTCGCACGAAGCCGTATGTTTGATTTGATTTATTTTCCATAGATCCCCTGATTAAAATACAAAATACAATTTAAAAGTTTGATAAAAAAATTTACTAATGATGTCTGCTTCGCCACTCTATCAATCTGTCAATCTTTGCCCAAATGGTAGGAAGCTTATTTCTTTGTTTTTTTATTTTTCGAGAAATAGAATAAAATTTAATTGACTCGTTGTTTATTGAAAATTCAATATCGTCGATTAGGTATTTAATGTAGTTGTACTTGACGAGAATATGTTTTCTGCAAAGCTCATTTATCTCGGTGCATTCTTTACAGTCTCTCCGAGGCTTTAAGTCAGTGTCTTGATCATTGGTGAGAGTATTTTTTTTAATTTCCATTTTTATCGAGACCTTTGCATTTTTTAAATATAGCTAAGATGAGTTAATCTTTCACTTAATATAAGTTTAGTTTGTTCTTCGTTAACTTTTACCCCAAATCCGTGCAGTGAATCAATTAGGTATTTGGGGTTGCCGCTCCAGATGTCGTGATCGACAACGAGTACCTTGTTGGGGCCGAGCAATTCGGACTCGGCAACATCTAGCAACCAATCGCGACATTGTGCGATTTCATTTATAGAATCGTCACTATATTTCCAAAAAGAAGAACGTGAAACGTCTAGCGGGTTCCTCACATTGAATATGAACTTAGAATCTGGAAATATTCTTGCCATGAACAGCAGGACTTCTGTGCTGAATTCAGCACCGTCACGCGCAGGGTTAATCATCGTCTCTTTCCACCCAGAGACGATCGTGCCCTCCCCTGGCTGCAGGATGATGTCGTGGAAGAAATTAACAATGGAGTCTTCCATGTTTGGCAGATTAACTAGATCGATTCCCTGGATAGGGCTCAGATCACTGCCTACGGGTACTTCGGGCATTAGCTTTGGCACCTCAGAGATGAGGTTGCTTATGTCGCGAAATATTCTGTAGAAATTGTTTATGATCCCGATTGACTCGCCCCTGATCGTATGGTCACTAGCCGTATTGACAACTCTCAACAAAGTTGTGGACCCGGTCCTAGGGTAAGTAATTATAAAAAGGTGTCTAACTTTTGATTGATTCATATCTATCGCTCGTTGTTTATGTTGGTGCCCAAAAATGCCTTATTCAAATACCCAGGCTGCGCAAAAGAGGACCAGTCGGAAACAACGGTCTTGTCTGGCTCTGCTGGTTTGTAATTTGCGCTAATGCATATTCTGGGGTCATCACTCCAATGGCGATCCGTGTAGTGATCTAGATAGGAATTGAATATGACTAGCTTCCCTACGCTCGACTTGACCACAATTCTTTTCTGCATAGTGTTGCAGTAAGAAGCGTAAAAGTGAATATTGGCTCCGCCCTCAGGAGCGGATGGGTAATAAGCGACCGAATAGTACTCCTCTGGGTGAAGCTGGTAATTGTTTTTGTGGTTGTGCTGAGGAACAGATCCACCGGAGCTCATTGAGAGCATCCAGAACTGCTTGCAGATCATCTGCTTTTGCGCAACTGTGTTCACTCTAAGTGAAATCTCATTTTCTAATTTAAGTGTTTCTGGCCCAGCTTCCGGAAACCGAACGTCAGCTAAATTTTGACTGTTTTCAGGGTTTGAGTAAAATTTATTCAGTTCATTCACTAAAGCAAAATTGTCTATAGATGTGATCGTTGATTCAAAAACACTTTGCTGAATAAGGGGAATTTCTCTTATATCCATAGATGGATACTACACCATTCTAGGGTTCTCAATTACCGGCCTGTCCCAGTAGATAGACCAGTCTGCGTTTGGGGTCTTATTTGGTTCAATGGGGGCGAGGTTCATACTTACAGATATTCTTGGTTCATCTATTCTGTGCCTAGTAGTCATGTGCGTCATGTACGAGTTAAATATGACCAGCAGCCCAACTGACGGAACAATAGTTAATGTTCTCTGCATAACGCCGCACCATTCAGTTGCAAACATTAATTCAGCAGAGCCCAATGATGCTTCTGGGTAGTAAACAATAGAAAAGTACTCTTCTGGGTGTGTGTGAAGATTTGAGTAGTGACTGTGAGAGATCACGCTTTGATTTTTAAGTAAATTTACAGCCAATATGTCTTCGACTTTATATTCTTTTCCAGTCAGCTCTTTGATCGTTTCCAAAACCCTATTCTCTAGTTTTGTGATTTCTGGAGTAATCGGAACGATGATGTCGTCGAAGTGCACAAAGCCATTTTTTGTCCAGCCGATAGTTTTTTGATCCTTTGTTGTGCTAATCCCGTAATTGTTAAGGTCGAAAATAATTTGTTCGTTATTGATATCATCCAGGATCGCCGTATGTATGTTTTGAGATATTACTGGAACTGTTTTTATCGTCACGGTAGGCCTTGAGTTTGCGGAATGTTTCTAAAATATTTTTCTTCGGGAAATATTTCTTCTACGACTACAGGGATTTCCTTGCATAGTCCACATCTTCCGGAATATGCGTAGGCGTGACTGATGTGACAAGGCCAATCTCTGCAGCAACGAAGTACTATAACTTCATTAAAAAAGTTTCCAGTAAACTCAGCCATTGGCATTTCTCGTGTTCTTTTTTGTGGTCACTATGTGCGCCGCAGCTTCATGTCGATCCGGCATTGCGCGAACCAGTATTGCTAGGTCCACAAGGATGTCCATCAATTCACTGTCCTTGAGTTCTTGCTCTTCTTCAAACCATGCAAGCAGCTTGCCATTGGCGTACTCGTCCCAGATTATGGCCATTGCTTGAACTGCTGTCGTGCCGAGGTTGTAGTAGTTCTCCCAGATCAGATCCCGTACCTCTAGGTTGCTCATTTCCCCTTCTTCCATATGTGTGCATTTCTTGTGTAAACGAGAATATAGGAAATCGAACCAACTATAAACCCGTAAGTTTTTGTTTGCAACGCAAAAACAATCCAAAGACACTCCATGACTATGAGCCACAGAAATGCTTCCCAGCGTTTTTTCCCAATAAAGTACATCCCCAGTACTCCCATCCCGGCCAGCAGCCAAGACCACTGAAGTGGTGTCATTTTTTCTTTTTCTTTATCTTGTACCCATTGAGTTTAAGTTCTTCTACGATATGTTCAGCTATCCCTTTGTTCAGGCAGATTCCTTTATGAACAAGGGCCTGTGTAATAACGTCAAGTTTTTTGTTTTCATATATTGGTTGCATTTTGCCTCCTGGTAGTGGGCTCTGTGGGACTTGAACCCACGACCAAGGGATTATGAGTCCCCTGCTCTGACCAACTGAGCTAAGAGCCCGTATTTATTTAATTTTGTACTCTTTGTAAAACAACTCAAGTGCTTGTCTAATAACGGAACTTTTAGCAAGTTTCATGTTTTGGGATGCTAGTTCCATCTTTCGAGCGCTTTCTCCAGAAAGGTAAACAACCAATCTCTCTGATTCTTTCTTACTCATCATTTACCTCCTCCGACCCGGTAGAACCCATAAATTTATTAGCAGCTGGAGTTCCAGGAGGGAAGCGCATCATTGATTTGCTCATGTCGGAGTAGGTAGGCAGGCGTGCTAATTCAAGCTCATGCTCTAGTTCGTGTATCTTCAGTTGAAGAGCAAGCACGTCTGGATAGTTGTCTATGGAACGTGGACATTCGTTGCACGTGTACTTTCCACCTGTGGTAAATGGTTTCCAATGTTTCATTTGTCATACTTTTCTATTATGTCTTGGATAATTGTATTTTCTTCATGCCTAGTCAATGGTATTCGTTCTGCATGATTGTGCAGTAAGCAGCTTTCGGATTCTCGATACCAAGAAATGACATTGGGGATACTGACGTTAATGTTTTTCTTTTTTGATTTTACATTGCTGGTGTTCATCTTTTCCCATTCTTGCTTGTAGGAAGACCATTGACGCATTTGTGGTTTTTGTACCACATTTCAACATGCCTCCAGTCTGGCCATCTGAAGGATGTTTTATTGCACGATGAGCATTGTCCTTTAAAGTTTCGACCTTCGCTTAAATTTATTAAAATTGGTTTATCTACGGTAAAAATTTTAATCTCTGCATTTGTTTGTTTTTGAGAGAATAGTTTAACCATGTCTAGTTCAGGCATTCATTCTTTCCTTTACGAATTGTTCTTATATCCGAACAAGCCTTTGTAGCAATTCATTATTCCGTTAACTTATAACTATTTGTGCGCTTTTTGATGTTCGTTGAACCTTGGCAGTGGGCTAGACGGGAATTGAACCCGCGACCACCATTTTATAAGAATGGGGCTCTTACCACTGAGCTACTAGCCCTAATGGACTACAGCTCACGTATTCGTTGAATAGTAGACATGAGCTCCGACATATCTGCTTCGACATCTACTGGGATAGAGAGAGAGTTGGCGATCTTTATAAACATTTTTCTCTTGTTGAAACCGCCAGCTGTATCTATCTTGGAGGAAAACTCTCCATCCTTAAAGAGAAGAAGTGCAGGGATTGACCTAATGTCATATCGTTGTGCCAGTTCTGGGCTTTCGTCAACATTCAATTCGACAAATTTTAAAATACCAGAAAAATCAACGCTCAATTCGTCCAGTAGCGGTTTTATCATTTTACACGGGCCACACCAAGGAGCCCAAAAATCAACCAAAACTGGAAGTTCGGATGATTTAATGAATTCGTCAAAAATGTCTGTTGTTATGGATTGCATTTAATCCTCTTTTGTCTGTTTTTTTATTTTGATAATATTAGCTTGATCTTAGCAATGGAAATGTTGTATTGCAACAGGATTACTAAATCATCTTCTGTAATTATTTCCCGCCGTATATGGACCAGTTCCTAAGTCTTCCTGAGCTGTTTTCCATAATCCATTTGGCAACTTTTAGATTGCAGTCAACTTTAAGCAAAGCCTCAAGATCCCGACGAAATGAACCCGTGTCAACTTTGCAGACTTCACGAACAATTCTAACCCATGACGAGTTTATTTGCACTAATCCGCTGTCCCATGTTCCGTTGTTATTAAGCGTGTAGGTCAGTTGACCTTTGCTGTTCCAACGAGCATTAACTGCTTTTGGGTTACATTTACTTTCTCTGTAGGCAATGTACGAGAACACCTCCACGGGGAGTCCGTATTCCTCGAACTTTGCTTCCCATTTTGGGCAGCGTAAAGTCTTATCGCTAGGGAAACGTGGACCCGTTGATGTTTTGTACACAACTGCTGGAACATGCTTGATAGACATGTCACGGGTAGACAAAGCATATATATGAGCATTTCGTGTCTTCGATCCGTAGTACCCGTCTACTTTCACGTTCCAAAGCAGAATCTGAAGGTTTCTTACGGATTCGCTACGTTCGCCAAACCTGTACGTCTTCCTAAGCGCTGCCTGTATTTTCGCTTCTCTTGTTTGCGTTTCGAGGCTCGCAGGGGAAGCTGGTTTAGCTTTAAAGGAAACATCACTGGATGGTGTGAGCGCTGGTACGCTCATCACCGCCTTCCCGCTTTGAGTTGTTGCCGAAACGCTCGGCGTGGCAACTCCAAGTACTAGTGCGGATAATGCGGTGGCCCATACTGTGGTTTGTTTCAATGTTTTTCCTAACGTCGGCGGATATGACAATAAGCTTTTAGTAATAAGCTGATTTATTTATTGTGAGAACCCCCGCCAAGGGGTTGATCAATTATATCAAATATCAAGCGTTTGGCAACTTGAAGAACTTTTTTTGTGAAAAATCACAACATTCTCCTTATTTTAAGCCATTTCGTAAAAATTATTTTTCAGGGTCAATCACCATTCCAGTAAAATATTCGGTTGGATCGTAGAGTTTGACAGAGGCCACAATTCGCTCAGGAGAGCTTTGCTCGATATCAAATTCTATTCCCATTGTCTCCATCATGTCGTCAACTATATCCTCAACGGCTCTTCTTGCATCGGGATTATCATATTCATTGAAAAAGGTAATCGCTTCTGTCATCTTGTCTGACAGTAGTAATCGTAAATCTGCTGATGATGTTTTGTCCATGGTTGACATCCTAGTACATCGTGTGTATGATTACTTCCTACGTAAACATTTAAGGAGATGGAAATAATGAACTTAGCACCAATAACATTAATTGGGAACTTGACTAGTGACCCAGAAATCACATTTACAAGCTCTGGGCAGGCACGTCTGGCTTTCTCGGTAGCAGTAAACCACATCTGGTACGACCAAAATCAGGAAAAGCAAGAGAAGCCTAGCTATTTTAACGTTGTTGCGTGGCGATACCTTGCAGACAACTCTGCTAGAACCTTGGAAAAAGGAATTGGAGTCGTAATTGTCGGCCGTTTGGAACAGCGTTCCTATGACGACAAAGAAGGCAATAAGCGCTCAGTTGTTGAGGTTATCGCAGAAGAAATAGGCATCGCAACAAAATCACTAGAGACCGTTACTCGGCGTACGGCAAAGGCTGGGGAAGGTGGTTCGCCACAAGGTGGTTCACCACGGTCAGCACAGCAGGGATCGGCGCAACGTCGTCAACGTCCAGCGATGTCCGGGGTTGCTTCTCTCATAAAGACTGAAGAAGAAGTACCGAGCGGTGATCCGTTTTAGTAATAAATAAAATTTAAATATTAAAACGCTCGTCGTCTGTCCGAATCGTCAGATGACGAGCGTTTTTTATTGTGTAAAAATATTTTTGAAAGGTTGTTATTTTAAAATCTGTGTTGGTAATATTCACTTGTACTTACACCTTCAATACTAAAATGCTAAGGAGAAAAAATGACAGAGTACAGTAAACTCAAAGAAAAAGGAATGGGCAGGGGAAGGCCGAAACACACCGCAGAACAAAAGGCGGCTGCGGAAATAAAAAATCGCGCAAGAACCGAATCTCGCCGTCGTGCCGTTCTGGTGCTAGTGGATAGGCACAGGGAAGAATTTCAAGATATTTCAGATGTTGAATTCTTGGCTTGCGTTAAAGAAATCGAGGCCGCTATGAACAAAGGGCAGCAAGCGAGCGCTTCGCCAAAAAAGTCCAGCAAGAGTACGCGCAAATAACTAAAACAATCTAAATCTATTCATTAATTGGCGGGGTCCCTATTTGGGTCTCGCCAATTTTTGCATCTAGTTGCCCTATGAGTTCATTCATGACAAGTATTGCATCAAGTTGTTTTTCGAAGTCACGACGTTGCTTTGCATGAATTTTATTAATATCTTCAAGTTGATCTTCCATTGGCTTGCTGTCGTCCATTGGCATAGGCATTATATTTGGTCCCTTTGTTTAATTATTTTTTTACCGTTTTTTTTATGCGTTTTTGACTTTGATCTTCCGTACTCTATTTCTAGCCAATCATCGAAATCTTCATATGCTCCAGGGGAGGTTTTAATGTATCGCTCATACTCTGCAAGAAGTTCGATATATTCTTCGTCTGTTTCGTCGAAATAGCTTCCCACTTTTATTTCCTCACACTCCTTGAAGCCGACTCTGCAGCTCTTGTATTCTTTATGAATTGAGCTCCGGATCTACTCCCGAGAAGTTTTTTTCTATTTGTTGCTCGACGCTGAGCAGGAGTAAGGCGGCTCCAGGCTTTTGCTGGTAAATATCTTCTCGTTCCGCCCTTGCGAATAGCTGGCTTCCCGTCGCTTGTCGTCCATTTTTCTCGAGTCCATTTTTTCAATGATCGTTGAGTTTTCTTAACTCCACCCCTGTACCCGCCACCAGCTTTTCTGTACTCAATCGCTACAAGTTGAGCTTTTCTGGCTGACCACTGCCCAGGCTTCCCACCTTTAGACCCGGCCATAATGCGCTTCTTGATTCTTTCTCGCACTTCTGGTTTCGTATAAGACATTTTTGCAGACTTGACAATAAAATCCGGAGCATTATTTATAAAATCCGATGCTGACTGATCTACCCATGCTGGAGCATTCTCTGTCTGTGTTGTTTCACGCACTTTAGTTATCCTTTGATTTTTTTTCAAGTCGCTTAACTTCCGTATCCATAATGCTTCTGATGGATATAGGAAGAGCTTTGTACCAAACGTAATTTCGTTGTATCCTTTTAATTGACTCAAGCCTGGATTTTCCATTTTTAGGAATATTCATAATTTTTTGCAGAGAGTCCCAAGTCACGTCTCCTGGAATGTCAAGACCCCGATACTTGATCCAGTCTGAATTTTGTGGATTATTGTCTATGTTTATCATATAAATCTACAATCAGTTTACTCTAGTTTTTTACCGTGTTTTGCCAATCTGGTTCAATTAAGTCCCAGTTTGAGCGCATCAGTACATCGTCCATATCTACACTAATTTTTTTTCCATTCCCAAAGATTATGTGCCCAAATCTTTTCTTACCAAAAACTGTATCGATTGTTTTATCGTAGTAAAGAGTATCTTTTCCTCTTTTGGCCACTAGGAGATTATTCATTGTCGTCCTTTATTTGTTTTTACTCTAAAAAATTAGATTCGTCAATGTAGACGACTCCACTATTGTAATCTTGATCACTCAATGATATTTCCTCTTCAAATCTACGAACTGGCACCCCGAGTTTCTCTTGCATTTCAAGCTGTTGTTCTGCGGAAATCTCATCATCATCGCGCAGTAAGATGTAAGCAATGTCGTCTTTTGTAACCCCGCTTTTACCATTCCCTGGGTGAACTTGGGCCTCTATGTAGTCAACTGCTGTTTTAATTTCTCCACCAAATATGTCATCATCTAAGTCTATGTACTGATCAGACATTGCCCTCATTCCAAATCCTGGAGCATTGAATGATGACGCAGATGCCATTGTCGAAAGTGAGTCAACCTCAGAAACGGTAGATCTAGAATTTACGCTCGGCTTAAGAACTACAAGGAACTGCCCATACCCTAAGCCTATGTCCTCCATCTCTTCACCTATTCCTCCGTAGGTTGCGAAACCGTATATCGGACGCAGGCGAGGCTCCATCGATGGATGATAGCCGAACATCGATACTTCTTGAGCAGCCCTGTAGCCAGGGTCGTATGCACCATTTGATCTTCCTGCTTCAAATTGAGAAAGTATTCTTCGATCGTCTCCAGTGCCATCAAAAATTTCTTCTAGCGCGTCCATGTCAAGAGCAATGACCACTCTGTCCTCTTTGAATGGACCTCGGCGCATTGTTCCGAATGTTTTAGGAACAAAATCAGAATCTGTTAGCTGGAAGTAATAATCTGTAAGTCTTCTAGTCTGATTTATCATTTTTTCGATTAGTGACGATACTGTAACTCCCAATTCTTTAGCTTCTCTTTCTGCCCATAGCGTGCGCGTTGCAATAGTTGTTGCACGCTGGAGTAGTCCATTGGCAATGATGTCAGCTTCAAATTCGCGCAAGTCTGAATACTTTCTTTGCAATATTTCAAGCATTTTAATTTTAGATATCAATAACTGGCGCCTGACTTCACCAGTTATATCTGGAGTCCGAACGGAGGCATAAGGGTGTATTTGATTGTATTTGAAGTAAAATTTAAAATCTTTATTATTCAACAGTTCATCGATTAGTTCACCCATGGATTCGCCTATCTCCGGGTCTATTGTCTCGTTGAGTAGCCAAGAAAGTGGTCTTCCTTCGTTTTTTGCCACCTCTAAAGAATTTGTTGGTTTTCTGAAATCAGCATCTACTGATTTCTTACCTTCTTCAAGACCTAATCCAGCAATCACTCTTGCATTTGTATTCTTTATATGACTGTATATTTCACCAGATTTAAATCGGTTACGCCCAGTGTTTTCTCGTTTCCCACTGCCTGAATACTCATCGCTACCGCTAGATAGTCTTGCTTCTGGAAGGTCGTATGTTCCCCAGTCAACGTCTCCTGATATGAATTTTCTTTCAATTTCGGCAAACTTGTCTGATAGCGCAGAGGGCCCATTGGGAAGTTCATGTATCTGAGTAACAATTGCTTTTCTTTTTTTGCCGAGGGTTACGATCTCGGACTCATTTAGGCACCCCATGCCGGTAAATGGGTTGGCTAGAATTTCCTCTATGGGAATATAGGTGAAATATATGTGTGGAACTTCTTCTTCTACTCCGGCCATGCGTAAATCTGCAAAATCAAAAGCCGTATTTCGGTTAGTGGACCAAGATGAAATCGGTCTACTTTCAATCGAAGCCTCGAATAAGAGTGGTTCATTAGTTTCTGGAATTTTCGTTATTCTTCTAGAATCGTAACCGGATTGTTCTACTGTCATAAGTGATCCACGATAAGCCGGGACATGTGTGATGCCTTTTGACTTATAGTATTCCTGCGTTGACTGATACATCGATGAAATAAACTCTTGCAATACTTGCGCTTGAGAAGGGGTCAACTCTGGCGCAGAATCATATTTTTGTGATCCGTTTGAGATGATGTCTTCTTCTGCCAAGGTACGAAGAAATCCAGGCTTACTTAACGATAAAGCAGAAGATTGAAAAAGATCGGCCGTGGTTGCTGAAGGCTTTACTTGCCATCCTACCGCTTCATCCAGAGAGAACATCCCCCTTGCTACATGCTGTATTGCTAAAGACACTGGGTTTTCGTCATTTGCTGATATTGACCATGAACGAATTAGTTCGGAAACAATTTGTTCCTTTAGTATATTTTCAAAATCAGAACTATCTTTTGAAATAATGTCTTGACCGAAGTAGCTCTTTATGAAAGTTTCTTGGTCAATAAACCCCGACAAATAATACCTATTTTCAGAAAGCGGGAACGGGGTCCCCTTCAACGGCAGTTCCCCATCGACGAATGCTTCCCAGAATTGATCAGCTTTGATTTTTCCGGTTTTCACGTATTGGTAAAAACCTAAATTTAACGCACTTGTGAAGTTTGTATTGTACATGAGTGAACTAAGCTGCTCAAAAAACTTAGGAAATTTTTCGTAGTTTTCTACAATCGAATCCATTAACTTAACGTCAACTTCTTCAGGATTGCCAGAAATTGTAGAATAAATTTTTGTCATTGCTTCCGTTTGAAAGTCAAAATAAAACTTTTTATTTTCCCAGTAGTTTATTGTTTCTAGTTTAGACACAACACTGTAGATCTCTTCGTCTACCCTGTTTCTGTATTCGTCTTCGCCCATATCTATAATTGGCTGAACAAATATTTCATGCAGCTCTTTTCTTTTTTCTAGGGTCAGATCTGTTACTTCGTCTACTCTTGTTTTCTCATTAAATATTTGTCCATCGGTGATATTCAACAAGAATTTGCCTGTTCCGCCATCTTCTACGTCAACCAGTATCTCAACTACTCTCTGAAAAGAGTCACCGTCCGTGATGAAGGGGAGTCTATCAAAATCTCTTGGATCATCAGAAAGAAAGTTTTGAATTACTGGCTTAGCTCTTCCTTTTTCAACAAAAGCGTCCACAATTTCACGCAATGAAACGTTCATTTGTCGAGAAATGTTTTTAGCTATAAAAGATTTTGCTCGAGACGCTGGACTAACTGCCATATCCATGTCTTGTTGTCTTGTAATTTTATGGATGTCGTCTAGCAAGTCTGAGTTTATGTCCCAAGTCGAAGCAGTAACTTGCCCATTATTTGTTTTTTGTGCTTTTAGCTTAGGAGATGCTCCTGGCTTGAAGAAAATCTGCCCATTATCGTCTTCGACCATGTATTTTGATTTCTTAGCCTCTTCCCCTGAAGAGAAACTGTCGCTTATTTTTTCGAGGACTACGACATCTCGATCCATCATTCTTTTGCTGTATGGATTTTTTATTTGTCGTTTTTCAATCCCTGATACCTTGAACTTCCCTGAAACAATGCCTTCCACAATCCCGTAATTTCCACCTTCGGCGCTTGGCTTGCCTCTTGCTGACAATCCTTGCTCGTCGAAAAAAATTCCTCTTGTATCATCGGGGAATTCAAATATAAACTTTTCAGGAATTGAACGAATAGCTGACAATTCATCGTACTCATATTTGATGGCGTCATTTATCCCGGAAGCAACAGCTGCTGCTCTAAAATTCAGTTCTTCTCCAATATTTACTACTGACCCAACATCGGGAGTCAGTCTTGCCACCCTGTATGTCCTGTGGCCGATAGGAGGGGCAGACTCAAGACCATTCCTGATTATCTCAGCAGCTCGATAAAGGGCGGCGTCTTCGGGTACATTCTCTAGATTTTCGACCTCACCAGCTAGATGTCGACTAATCTTCCTACTTTCAGCAAAGCTACTGCGCCACAAATTGAGAGTATCTCCCAATTCGGTATCACTCGGTACAATGCCAGGATGCCAGTGTGAGCGAATTAAGAAATTGCTCATCCTGTTTCTGTCGTTCAGCTTGTCAAGGGCATCTGAAGAACTGTCCAACTCTCCGCTTGTCGGCACGTATCTATACTGATTGCCATATCCAGACTCTTTTCTAAAATGCATATTTGGGAATCTTGCGATCATCACACTCATTGGGAATTCGTCTTTGAACCATGCTTCTGGAATAGAGATGCGTTCCGGGCCAGTTCCGGCAGATCTAATTTGGCTTCGGGCTGAGTCGGGATCTACAATTTCGTTTATGTTCGACAATATCTCGCCACCAGAAAAAAAAGCAGTTTGACCGGACTCGTCAACTGGGGTTGAATAATCGTTTCTAGATGTTGAAAATCTGTCATTATTTGCAATTCTTAGAATTGCGTTTTCGCTCAATAGGTAAAGAAGCGTATCTTGCTGTAATCGATCGTCTTCTCCGATTCTGAATATATCTTTTATTTTAGGGTCAGATGTGAAAGCCGTTATACTTTCTAACTTTAATTGCGTGCTTCCAGAGTGCGGTCTTGAATCAACTCTTAGATCAAAAGCAATGTCGCGCATTTTTAGATCTATATTTTCCTTTGATCCATCTTCCCCACCGGGGAGTATCGGCGTTACGTATTTTGAGTTACCGGTCGCTTGTACTCCTGCTTCCCCGAGAGCTTCGTTTACAAGTCTTTGTCGCTCTTTCATAGTTTCGGCAAAAGCTGATTCCCAAACTTGTTGCTGTTCTGGAGTCCACTCATATTGGAGACCTTCAGGTTTTTCAACCTTAGAGTAGTCGGCTACGGCTGGTAGCTCGATTACGCGATAGGTGCCTGCTGAAAATAAAATTCCATCTTCGGGTGGGGGCGTTAAGTAGCTGTCGACGACATACAGGTTCTCTAGAGACCCGGGATTATCCTCGTTTACTTTTTTCATCTGACTTACGATTGCATAACTTTTTCCCTGTGCGCTGGGCCTGTACAGATGACCTTGAACAAGGTGATTTAATGAAAAATGGACACTGTGCCTATTCGTCCTTAGTGGCTCCCCGGTATATGGGTTTATTACGACTTGTTGAGTATCTTGATTTACTACATCGTAATCGCCATTTGGGTAAATTCTTAAATTTCCATCTTTGTCAATTTGTGGCTTATGAACAGTTTCATGGACCAGGAATAAGTCATCAAATTTTAGTATCCGAGTTTTGGACTCATATTGATCTTTTTCAGTGGTAACCATGATATCGCCTGCGCGGTAGTTATTTACCCACCATGCATCGTCTCTATCTTCCGGTCTTACTCCTCCAAGGGAATACCTAGGGCTTGAACTGAAGAAATTTTCTCTTCTGTCTGTGAATATTTTTTCAGCAACGGCACTCAGTCTTTCAAGTTCTGCTAAGGCATCCCTGTCTCCACGGGCCGCAGCATACAGTAAGGCTGATGTTCTTGATTCCCGAGAACGGTCTTCATCTACTTGCGCAACTGTGGCCATAAACCAAAGACGAGCGAATTCTCGCCCCTCCTTTGACTTTGGTGAGGTATTGGAAATGACATATGGGTTCACTGGGAGTCGAAGCACACCTGGGGCATCAATTGAATCTCTTGTGAATGCTATTTGTTTTCCATTTATGTCGTGAACTGGAACAAGTGTATCTGTCGTTTCGTTTCTGTCAGGCCTTGCGTATATCTTTCCTTTTACTTCTGCCACTGGATCTTTGGATACAGTTCCTATTCTGTCGATATCGTTTGCCCCAGAGGAGAGCCGCATGCGTTGTTCTCTAAATGAATTGCGTTGTCTAGTTGAAACCCCAGACCTCTTTGAAGGTCTTCTTAGAACTATCCTATCCCGTGGGCCAAGATAAACCCCACCCACTGTTCTGCCGGTAATTTCATCTATTCTTCTATCCGATCCGCTTGCAAAATTTCTTCTTTCCGCGCTGCCTTCTTCGTATTCGTCATGGGTTATAAAGCGGTCGGATGTATTTGCAATTCTTGCTCGATGATTGTCCGACAATACTGCCCAACTAATAGGGTCGACAATTAAATTCCTCAATTTGTCTTCGTCGTCTGTGACTTTCTCTATGTCATGGGAGTTTGAGTTGAAATGTCCCCTGGCAGTGACCATTAATTCAGTTGCGATTTGTCCGACCTTGAGGTCCTGATGATCATTCGAGCTCGATCCTCCGGTCTCTCCACCATCAAACGAGTTAGTACCGAAAGATAAAAGCAACTGTCTCAACTCTTCATCTACATTTTCAGATGACTCGTTATTTTCAAGTATTGTTGCTCCACGTAATACGAGTGGTTTTTCTGGTTCTGGGACAAACCATGAATCAATAACGAACAAGTTTTCAAGAGCTCCTGGATTATCCTCTATAACACTTCTTAAAGGAGTTACGATAATATTGGATTTAGATTTTCTTTCCCTGAATGAATGTCCCCTGGCTAGGTGATTCAACGTAAAGTGAATGGTTTGTCTGTGATGCTTATATACACCACCATCTTCCGTTGGGATATAACCATAGTCTCCGGCTGGTCTAAGAAGTACGTTTCCAGCTTCATCTTTTACTATGTCGTATGTTGTTTCATGAACGACATAAAGATCATCTATTGAAAGATTTCCTATACCTTTTTCATCTGCGGTAGCTTGAAAATACTTTATTTGCGCTGGAGAAAGACGTCCTTCTGTTTGTATTCTTCTTTGTTCTTCTATTAGAAGCTCGCCCTTTTTCGCAAGATCTTCAAACTCCAACATCGAATCTGCGTCTCCACGCATTCCAGCATAAAGTAAAGCGTCTACATATGTTGATGCTTGGTCCCCGGAACTTTCGTAACGAGCAGCTCTTGCCGCTATCCAACGGATGGCCGTGTCGCGCCCCTCTGCCGAAGTTGGCGAAAGGCCACTTATGACGTACGGGTTTAATGGAATAATCTTTATTTCTTTATCAGTAATTTGGCTCTTTATTTTTTCAGGAATATGACCAAAATAAATTTTATCGTTCCCTATGGCGTGAACTTCTCCACGCATGCGGACATCTTTACCATTTCTGTCCTGATAAACATTAGACAATAACGTTTTTTGAGTCTGTTTATTAAAAGCTCCAGCTG
>Ga0164293_10000175_pt1 | contig 45538 bp, 39 predicted proteins | sample GEODES118metaG_FD_111487 | JGI IMG/M metagenome (GOLD analysis project Ga0164293, IMG submission 111487) | Eutrophic lake water microbial communities from Lake Mendota, Wisconsin, USA - GEODES118 metaG | ecosystem: Environmental > Aquatic > Freshwater > Lake | place: USA: Lake Mendota...
CTTCATTTATTCATTAGAGAAAAAATTATTTTTTTATGTATTGCCCTTCTAATACTTGCTTTACTATATTTTATTTTTTCTAAAAATAAAAACTGGAAGGTCTTGAACGTTTTTTTAGCCATTTACTGCGTAGTAAATATATTTTCTACAAGAAGTTTACAAAGAGAATTGATTAGACCTATAGAATCTATTCAAAATGGGTATAAGAATATTGGTAGAAGCTTTAGCCCTAATGAAAAAGGCAATGAAAAGCCCATTATTTTAATTGTTATGGATGAATATAGCTCCCCCGATGAGCTTTATAAAATTCTAAAGGATAGCGCTGTGTATGATTTTTCAAATAACTTAAAAAAAGCTGGCTGGGAGGTACGTAATAGCTCCTATACCTATGAAAAGTCAACCATACATAGTATAAGTAGTTTATTTAATTTTAATCTATCTAAAGACAGTAGTTATGGGAATCAAAAAAATGAAAACATTATAAGTAAAAAAATGATGAAGGCAGCTTTAATGGATAGCCTTAGTAGCAAAGGAGTAAGTTTTTCCAATTATAGTATATTTCATATTGGCAGTACCGAACCTTTAACACAATTATACCTATACCCTACTAGTTTTACGGAACATTTTTTAATAAAAACTTCCTTTGCGAAGCAGAAAATTTTATCCAATAATTTTAAATTCAAAAATTTAATTAAGATTAATTCTAATGTAATAGAGCATAATAATTATATTTTAAATGAATTAAGTACGCAATTAGAAGCTAATAAAAATAAAAAAAATTTTACTTACGCTCATTTATTCATGCCTCACCCCCCTTTTGATTTAGGAGCCGAATTCCCCATTAAACATTCTATTAATTTTGAAAACTATTTTTTATTCTGGAAATTCAACAATACAAAAGTAGAGGAACTTTTAAATACAATTAATAAAGCTGGAGATTATAGAATAATTCTTACCGGCGACCATGGCTTTAGAAAAAATGAACATAATGAAAACTTTCATTATACATTTACCGCCTTTAAGGGATTTGATTCGTTAGCATTAAAGCAAATAGAATCTATTCAAGATATTGGGCTTCTTATAAATGCAGGCTTTAAATAATAATTACTTCTCCATTGCAATCACAGTCGCATCTAATTTTTCGTAAATACTATTATTACTAATATATTCAGGTACTAATTCTTTCATCTTAGATACTAGTTGCATTTCATCATTAGAAGTGCTTAAAATATGCTCTAATTCAAAAGTGCTTTGTTTTACTAGCTCAAAGGAAACATCACGTACTTTGGCAATTAAAATTTTATCGTGGTAAGTTTGCGTAGTATTCTCTGCATCATTTAATAATTCCTCATATAATTTCTCTCCTGGACGTAAACCGCTATAGGTAATATTAATATCAATATTGGGAATTAAGCCATATAAACGAATCATCTTCTTGGCTAAATCAGATATAGCCACTGGCTGGCCCATATCAAATACAAATATCTCTCCTCCATTACCCATGCTTCCAGCCTCTAATACCAATTGACAGGCTTCTGGTATAGTCATGAAATAACGGGTAATATTCGGGTGCGTAACGGTCACAGGGCCTCCTTTTTCGATCTGGTCCTTAAATCTTATAATAACTGACCCATTAGAGCCTAAAACGTTGCCAAAACGCGTTGTAATGAATTTGGTAGGCATTGAGGTTTCTTTGGACAAGGCTTGGACATACATTTCAGCCATACGCTTACTAGCCCCCATTACATTGGTAGGGTTTACTGCTTTGTCGGTAGATATCATCACAAAACGTTCTACCCCATGCTGAATGGCTAAATCGGCCATTACTTTCACCCCAATTAGGTTATTACGCACCGCTTCTGTAGGGCATAATTCCATCATAGGAACATGCTTATAGGCAGCTGCATGATATATATAATGAGGTTTGAACTCCTCAAATAAATTAGACATCCTATTCTTATTAGTCACATCGGCCAAATAGTTCAAGCAGTTTACATGTGTGCCGCGTTCAATTAATTCAAGTTCTAATACGTGCAAAGGAGTTTCTGCTTGGTCACAAAGTATAATTAACTCAGGGCCAAAAGGAATTAATTGTCTTACAATTTCAGAACCAATAGAACCAGCAGCACCTGTTACTAAAATACGTTTACCTTTTACCTGAGCTTTAATTTGATTATTATTAATCAAAATAGGATCACGCTCTAGTAAGTCTTCAATTTTAATAGATTGTAATTGTCTACTATTAAATTTACCCTCTGCCCATTTAGCATAAGGCGGAACACTTAGTACTTTGATATCGTGGTCTAAACAAAAATCAACAATTTCATTTTTTCTTTTAGTAGGAATAGTATAGCTAGCTATAATTAATTCATCTACGGGTTGAATAGCTATTAATTCTTTAAAGGCATTAAAAGTAATAATGGGTGCCCCATTTAAATTCTTACTTCCCTTTTTCTTATCATCATCAATAAAGGCAAGCACCTGAATGTTTGCTTGGCCATCATTTTCTAATACTCTTTGTGTAGCTACGCCTGTATCTGCTGCTCCAAAAATAACTACCATTCTTTTTTTCATCTTATAGTTTTTAGCATAGGCAAATAAATACCTTACTAATACACGATAAGAAATTAAGAATAAAAAACTAAAAATAGTATAAAGAACAATTATTAAAGTGGTTAAAGATAAAATGGACCCATAACCCAATGCCAAAGTATTAATAACTAAAATAAGAAAGGAAGAACTTACAATGGCTAATAAAATTCTTAAAGCGTCTTGCACACCTGTATACCTAACAATTCCTGTATAAGATTTAGTAACAATAAAAACCAATGCATTAATTAGTGTAATTAATACCATGGCATTTAGCACATTGCCCCAATTAATAAGTTTTACAGAAACATTGTACTGAATTAAAATAGCAATAAATAAAGCAGTAAGTGTTGCACCTAAATCCAATAAAAGGATGAAAAATTTTGGTACAATATTGAAATTCTTAATCTTAAACATATTGTTTTTAATTTCATTCAAATTCAGGGGGTATTTGAAGTGATAAATGAAGTAGCCTAGGGCAAAGTTAGAGAATTAGTTATAATATGTGCTCATTAGCCATAAATAAGTGGTTTAGGTTAATGCGTAACCCCTTTACTACCTAAAACATTGGTAAATGTTTTTATAAGTATTTGAAAATCAATAGTTAATGACTTTTTTGCTAGGTATTCGCTTTCTAATGCCACTTTTTGGTCTAAACTAAGCTCATCTCGTCCATTCACTTGGGCCCAGCCTGTTATTCCTGGGATTAACTTATCTACCCCTGCTGCAACCCTGAGGGCCATAAGGTCATCCTGGTTGTATAGTGCAGGCCTAGGTCCAACAAATACCATTTCACCTTTAATAATGTTAATTAGGTTAGGTAGCTCATCCAAACTTAGTTTTCGTAAAAAGGGACCTATTCTTAATAAGTACTGTGCTGGATTAGTAAGTAAATGAGTAGCTACATTCGGAGTCTCTTTTTTCATAGTCCTAAACTTATAAATATAAAAAAAGGAATAATTTACTCCCACTCTTTTTTGTTTAAAAAAAACCGGGAAGCCATCTTGTATAAAAATTAAAAAGCCCACAATTAAAAAAATAGGTAATAGTATAACTAATAAAAATAAAGCAACTATTTTATTTAGCATCTTATACTAATTAAGATTTAATTCTTTTAAAAAAATACTTAACCGATACTCCCAATACACCTATACCATATTTAATACTTCTGGTTAAATTAATCGAAGATGCTTCTGGGAAATATTTAGTGGGGCAGGTAATTTCAGCAATCTCAAAGCCTTTTTCAAATATTTGAGCTATTACCTGGTTATCAAAAATAAAATCATCGGAATTAGCATTATAATCAATTGCCTTTAGCACATCTATAGTATAGGCTCTATAGCCTGTATGGTATTCACTTAGTTTTTGACCTAAAAGTAAATTCTGAATGCTGGTTAAGATTCTATTGGCAATGTATTTATACATGGGCATGCCTCCTTTAAGCGCTCCTCCTCCTAAAATTCTAGATCCAAATACTACAGGATATAAATCTTGTGAGATAATGGAAACCATGGAAGTAATTAATTTCGGCGTGTATTGATAGTCCGGGTGTAGCATAATTACAATATCTGCATTAAGCGCAATGGCTTTATCGTAAAGCGATTTTTGATTCCCCCCATACCCCCTATTTATCTGATGGCTAATTATATGCTGTATATTTAAACGCTTTGCTACTTCAATAGTGTTATCAGTTGAGTTATCATCACATAAAATAATATCATCTACTATATCAAAAGGTATTTCTCCAATTGTTTTTTCCAGGGTTTTAGCTGCATTATAAGCAGGTAAAACTACAGCTACTTTTTTATTATTATTCATAGGTTATAATAGGGTGCAATTTAAGATAATTAATTCTTAAACTTAATAGTCCAGCTTTTATTTTTATCTGCTATTTCAATATTGTACAATTTGGGATCAATACTATTTTTTGAATAGGATTTATATTTAAGACTATCGGAGTTGCCAATATAGTAGCCATTTTTAAAGTTGGCTTTGGCATATACCCAAATTAAGTATTCAAAAGAATCAAATTCAATATTTAAATCAATAATTGCTTGTTGGGTATTGTTTATATTATTATTAGAAGTGGGTTTAGAAATATGATCAAAAAGAGTATCCATATTTTTTTGAATATACGGGTTCAGTGCATAATAATTATCTATTCTTGATTTTTGAAAAATGGTTCTCTTATCGTAATAAAATAAGCCTATTGAATCTTGTAAATTAAATAAAGCTTCTCTTTGATCAATAGATAAATCTTTTTTTAAAAAATAGGAGGAATCAGATAAAATATAATTTGTAAGAATTTTTTCTTTGTTTTCAGATGGTATTAAACGAATTACTGTATTGTCTATATTACCTTTAGGTGTACTAGTTAAAATTCTTCTTAAATAAAACGGATTCCCTATAATGGGTTTAGCAGTATTAAAATAAACAGGGAAAATAGCAATTATAAAAAATAAAGTCATTAAACAATTCAAAAGGTATTTATTATTAATAAATGTAAATATGATATAAGAACTAATAATAATTAATAAAATTAAAACAGGTAATAATAAACGGATATCAAAAGGCGTATATCTAAATAATAAAGCATATGAAGAAAAGGCAATAAAACAATAAGCAAATAATAAAATTAGCTTGATCTTCTGTTTTATTTTAAACACTAGAAATATAGATGCGATGATAAATATAGCATGAATAAAGCTACCTGCAGTGTCTTCATTTAAAAGGTTATGCACTCTAAAAGGCTCTCCGGCCCAATTATTTCCGGCTGCGTTCTCAGAAATGCCTATTATACTATGAAGATTGTGGTTTATTGAAAATAATAATTCATTAAAACCGTTAATTGGAATAGAAACAAAATCTACAATATGCTTTAAGTTATTAGAAAGCATACTAGTAAAACTAATTGAGCTATTTATAATAGTTGCATTATTGTCAAATAAATCCTTACCTGTAATACTTCCCAAAAAATAAATATTTCTAGCAAATAAGGGGGCTAGAATAATAATTACAGATAAAAAGGATATAAGAATAGCAAAAATTATATTCTTAGTATTTTTCTTTTTTATTAAATCAAATAATAAATAAATAACAATAGGCAAGGCAAAAATAGCTATGTGGTATTTTGTTAAAACGCCTAAGCAAAGTGTTAAGGCTAAAAATATAAAATTAGATTTGAAATTATTATCCGATTGTTTAATAAGAAGTGCAAATAGTATAAAACTTAAAAAGAAAAAACTAGCAAGTAAATCGGTTTGGGTGGTAGTAGCTTGAAAAAGTAGCATTGGTATACTTAGTAGTGCTAGTAATAAAAATAATTGCCCCTTAAAACTTATTTTTAAGCAGCTAAAAATTAGTGTGCCTGTAAATAGTATTAAAATAAAAGAAGCAAACTGAACTAAATTAGAAAAGATATCTGTATTCGATAAGATTTGAAAATTAGTTATAATATATTCAGATAATGGCGGGGATACTATTTGCCTTACAATATTAGTAGGATAAGGATAAATATTTTTATTCTGTATCCAATGCTCTACTCTTGGTAAATGGTAAGCCATGCTATCCCAATTATTAGGGGGAATAAAAATGGCTAATAAAAAAAGTGGAAAAATAATTATTAAGAAAATAAGTAAAAGAAGGTTTCTGTCTTTTTTGGACAGAATAATTTTATGAGAGATGATACTATTTACATTAAGCTTTATTAATTCTTTATAAAAATATATAATGAAAGCGTTAATTAGGGCCCAAGAAAATACTACATAATTAAAACTTAATATATTAAATAAAGAAAGTAATTCACAAATAAGATAAGATATAAGTGCAATAGCTGTAAATGACTTAATAGGGGCTAATCTTATTTTAAATAAAAAACCATTATCATTAGAATTTGAATCAGATTCAAAAAATATGAGAGATAATAAAATAAAAGCAAGTAATATTAAAAGAATATACATTTAAATACTTTTATAGTATAATTAATAGTCAAACTAGGTTATAAACAAAGCTAATAAATATATAGTCAAATTTTATAATTTATTCAACTATTTCAAATCTATATTAAATAGGCATTATATAAAAAAAGCCCCCGAATAAATCGAGGGCTTTTAACTATATTAACTTTGGGGGTAGGATTATTTCAAATTTATTTACCTAAACTCTTAAATACTTTTATATTATAATATTTGTCGTCTTCAAAGTTTCCATATTTATCAGCATTCTCAAATAACTGGTTAATAATTTCTTTTACACCATACACGGGTGTAAAACCTAATGTTAATTTAGCATGCTGAATAGATACTTTATAGTTTCTAAAATCTTGCACATCATTAATATGTACTTTCACTTCTTTTCCTAGGTTTTTAGACATTTCGGCACCTACTATATCTCCTATCTGACCTAGGGTATAATTATCAGAAGCCACATTGAATACCCCTGAAATATTATCTGGAGCTTGAATTGATCTTATAAAGGCCGAGCAGGCATCTTGTATATGATAAATAGGCCTCCAAATTGAGGGGTTATTCACTGTTATCTCACCATTAGTCATTGCATTTTTAAACATGGTATTTACCACTAGGTCAAAGCGCATTCTATCGCTATGGCCGCAAACGGTGCCTTGTCTTAAAGCAATAACCGAGAACTTATCATCTGCTAAATGCATTACCCCGTTTTCTCCCTGTAGTTTAGAAATACCATATGGATAAGAACATGTAGTAGGTGAATTTTCATCGTATAATTCATCTACAGTGTATCCATATACCGAGCAAGAAGAAGCATATATAAAACGTCTTACCCCTGCTCTTTTACTTTCGTAAGACAAATAAGCAGGGCAAGCAGCATTTTGAATAAAATTTTCTGAAGGAGAAAATTCGGCCATCGGATCATTTGAAACACCGCCTAAAAAAATAACTGTATCAAAACCTTTCAATTCATTATGTGTTATTTGTAGTAAATTTTTTTGTATTAACTCAACTTTTGAATTCAAATTATTTCCAAACCATAGCTCGTCAATTACGGTTACTTTGTAATCTAATCTTAGTAGTCTTTTACAAAGTTCTGTTCCTATATATCCTGCACCACCTGCTAATAATATTTTTTTCATAGAATATCTTTTTAAAATAAATTTTAAATTGTAAAATTATCAGCCTCTTCTCTTGCAAGCCATTCTTTAACCGATAAGCCATTAATATCTTTAGGAGTGGCTATAAATGAATCTTTTAATTCAAAAAAATTACTCTTTAAACCAGCATCACAAATAGACCAGTCAATATCATCAGCAAAAGGAGAAATCCCAGCTTCGCATTCTCCATTATAAGCACCAGAACAAAAATATTCAATGTATGAATCTTCTAAAAAAAAATTACCGTGTGCGCAACCTTCAGGCACCCAAATCCAACTACTAGATGTATTTGTTACTTTAGCAGGCATATCAAAGGCCATAATTTTCCCCTGAGCTGGAGAACCTTGGCGTAAATCCAATACTAAATCAACCATATGGCCTGCAATGGTTCTTACTAATTTACCCATATTAGGATTCCATTGAAAATGTAAGCCTCTTAAGACATTTTTATGAGAAAAGCTTTCGTTAGACTGCATGATACCATTAGGGAAAAGATTCAATTCATTATTTATAAAATCAGATGTTCGAAAGGTTTCGGTGAAAAAACCTCTTTGATCCATGAAACGGTCAAAATTAATTTGCTTGACTCCAGGAATTTGTTGTGGTTCTATTGATGTTACTTTCATTGTATAAAATACTAGTGGATACTGCTTTTTCCAAATGAATTTACAGTTTTCATTATACCTTCCTTAGTACTTATAGGAAGTGGTTTATTAATTGCAAGTTTAATTTTTTTATTAGAAACGATGTAGTTTTCGGTTAATTTATTTATCCTTTCAGTATTAAGAGGTAATCTAAATAAATCACCTAATTTTGAAAGTAATATAATTATAAACTTAGGGATTTTCAAGATATATGATTTTTTTCCTTGCCCCTCAGCTATAAAACTAATGAGCTGATTTGTTGATATAGCTTCGTCATCTGCTATATTATAAACGCCAGAAGGTATTTTATCATTTTCTATTAATTCATTAATTATAAAACATAGATTATCAATACTACAAAATGATCTGTTATTTTCAAATGCCCCTAATGGCCATGGAATACCTTTTTTGACTATTTTATATAATAGATTCAAGTTGCCTTTATTACCTGGCCCATGAATCATACAAGGCCTTAAAACATAAACTCTTTTCCCAACTGGAATTTGTTTGCTTAAAATATAATCCTCAGCCAGTAACTTACTTTTACCGTAATGTGTAATAGGGTTTGCTTTATAACTCTCCGTTAATTCAATCTCTAAAATATCTGCTGCTGCTTTAACTGAACTTAAAAATATAAATAAATTAGCATCTGAAACAAGAAATTTTTCAAATACTGCTTTTGTTAGATTAGTATTAACATCGTAGTATTCATCTGAATTTGAAACTTTTTTAAGGTCGTGTGCCTTCCCTGCTAAATGTATTACAATTTCTTGTTTTATATCAACTATAGTATTTCTTATATAGTTAAAAAATATTAATTTCGAATTAAAGAAATATATTAAATTTTTACCAACAAAGCCAGTTGAACCAGTGATAAAAACTTGCTTTTTTATTTCATTATTCATTCAAAATTAATTCTAATTTATCTAATAAAATTTCACGCTCGAATTCAACTTCAAAATAATTTCTTGCATTTAAACCCATTTGGTTTCGGATTTCAATTGGTGTATAAAATAATTTGATTATTTGATCTGCTAAATCATTGGCAGATTCAGCCTTTGAAGTAAACCCTGCTTTAGCTTCTATGATAATCTCCGCACCTAGCCCATCTAATGAACCAATAATTGGTCTTCCACAAGCTAAGTAGGATTGGAGTTTACCTGGAATTGTAATTGAAAAAATATCACTTTTTTTAAGACTTACTAATAAAGCATCAACACAAGCAAAATACTTAGGCATTTCTATGGCAGGTACGGAACCCATTAAAATAAACATATCTTCTAATTTGTTTATTATTATTTCTTCCTGTACATACTCCTTTAATCTACCCTCTCCAAAAACAATCCATATAATTGGTAAGTTTTTAAGTTTTATGATTTTTGCCGCGTTTAAAAGTGTTTCAAAACTTTGCCCTTCTCCTATATTTCCTGCAAATAATAATTTAAAGCCCTTTGGTAGTTTTTCTGAATAAATAGGATCAGATTTCTCTATTTTATAAAATGTTTCTGCATAAAATGGATAATATATTATTTTATTCGAATTAACATCTTGATTTTCTAAATAGGAAATAAAACCTTTAGATTGTATTAATAATTTATCCATGTTTGAATAAATCAATCTGGTCATTTTATCAACTAAATTTAATACAAACTTTTTCTCTATGCCGCCAGCAATTTTTATACTTTCAGGCCATAAATCATGTACCCATAAAAATGTTTTTGCTTTGAATTTTATTTTAGCAAAAACTCCTGGTATACCAACTGTAATTGGGGACGGAGCATAAATAAATATTTTATCAAATTTACCTTTTATTGAAAAAACTTTTAAAGAAGCAAAAAATGCAAAAGAAATATAATTTAATATTAATCTAAACCCATTTCCATGACCTCTTAATATTAAATTAGAACGATATATATAAATTCCGTTCCAATTAACATTATATTTTTTAAACCACCCATACCCTTTAAAATATTTGCCATTTGGGTAATTAGGCTTCCCTGTAAGTACCACTACCTCGTGTCCTCTTTCTTTTAAGCCAAGACACACATCATTTACCCTAAAGTTCTCAGGATAAAAGTATTGCGAAATTACTAGTATTCTCAAATTATTTAAAATCTCTAGTTTGATTTCCTCTCTTATCTAACATACCTCTTTTTTTCCATAATGCAGAATGGGGGTCCGAAACTGCGATTTGGGAGGAAGGTCTTGATTCTTTTGTATAATAATATAAAATTATAGATTTTCTAACTTCATCTTTTGGAAAATTTAATGGATCAGGCAACCCATGATAACTAAAATCATTAGTGTCAAAAATTACAAGTCTATTATTAATTGGGGCAACTTTCTTTATTAAATTATCACCTGTAGAATCATATAATCCGAATTCTCCGCCCCAGCCAACTTGCCAACCAGGATTTAAATATACAATAGCATTAATTCTTCTATTTAACCCAGAAGCATCGTGATAATTGCCATCAACATGGACATCTAATAATCCACCACTTACTGTTACATTTAATCCGCCACCGGAGAAATATGGGTCTGGCATTAATTTTTCAATCCCAAATAATTTCGACATCGCATTTAAAATTAACGATGAATTTAATATTCTGACTGAATCAACAATACCTTCTGGCATATCGAATTCAGATTCCCATTTTGTTCTCAGTTTAACTTCTATGTCAGCATCATTTGTTCTTTCCCATATATTGCTGTTAACATTAGGAAAATTTTCAAGTAGATCTTTGGCAAAATTATCTGAAAAAAAATCATCAATAACCGCATGCTTAAATGGTGCTTCAAAATAAGTAAGCCCTAATACAGCATTTTCAATCTTATTGGCACAATTTTGCGCCATGTTTTTTAATTCAATTTGATTCATATTTTTTTATTTTAAATTATAGATATTTATCCATTCTTTCATTTCAAAAATCATTTGTTCGTAATTAGGAATGTTTATAAAGTAATCATTTCGTGTATTTATTAAGCTTTTATCAACTTCATATGTATGTAATTCTTCTACATCAATATTATTTAATTTAAATATTTTTTTAAACAATATTAGTAAGTTATACTTACTAATTTTATGATTATTTGTCAAATGTATTAGTCCTGTTATTGGAATATTTGATATAATAATTTCTTTAATTGACTTTGCTAACTGAATGGTTGTTACTCCACTCCAAAAGGCTTTTGTATAACCATTTACACTTCCATTTTGATTGATAAACCAATTAAATAAGCCAATTCCATCTTTATTTAAATCTGGTCCTACTATTGAAGTTCTTATGGTTAAATCTTTGTTATTAATCAATTCGCCCAGTGCTTTTGTTTGAGCATAAAAACCCATTCCATCTTTAAAGTCAGTTTCCACATAAGCTCCTTTTTTTCCTGAAAAAACACAGTCTGTACTTATGTGTATTATTTTTGTTTTATGATTTTCTGTAATCTTTTCTAAAAAATGAGGTAAATAGGAATTAATCAATATTGCACGATCTGGTTTGTCCTCTGCAGTTTTATTTAAAATTCCAACTGAATTAATAATATAATCAAAATTTGAATTTGCAATCAAATGTTCTAATTCGATAAAATTTGTAACATCCATTTGAATTGTGGGTCTTGTGTATTGAGATGATCTAGCAATATCTACTAATTCAATATTAGTTATATTTCTGGATAACTCTTCTTTAAATACATGCCCTGCCATTCCAGCAGACCCTAATAATAAAACTTTTAATTTACTCATTTATTCCATATTACTTTATTTACAATACTAGTATAGCTTTGTATAATTCTGATAACTCTTTTTGATACATCTTTAACTTGATATTCAAGTGGTGTTTTAAAATGTTCACTAGAAATTGTATTTAAACATATATCAATTGAATTAAGAATATTTTTTTCAGTGATTCCGCCTAATACAATATTTCCAAAATCTATAGCTTCAGGCCTTTCAGTACTTGTTCTTATGCTAATAGCTGGGAAATTCATCATTGCAGATTCTTCACTAATAGTACCGCTATCAGAAAGTACACAAAAAGCATTTTTTTGGAGATTGACATAGTCAAAAAAACCAAGTGGTATAATATTTTGAATAAGCGGATGAAAAGTTATTTTCTTTTCTTCAATTTTCTTTTTAGTTCTAGGATGTGTTGAAAAAATAATAGGATAACTATACTTTTCAGCTACCTTATTAATTGCATTTGTTAAATTAATGAAATTCTCGTCTATATCGATATTTTCCTCTCTATGTGCACTAACAACAAAATATTTGTTTTTTTCTAAATTTAGTTTTGATAAAATAATACTTTTATTAATGTGATTTTTATTTAAATCTAATACTTCGTATAATGGGGAACCAGTTACAAAAATATGATCTTTTCTAAATCCTTCACTTAACAAATACCTTCTAGAATGTTCTGTATAAGTTAGGTTTATATCACTTATATGATCGGAAATTTTTCTATTTGTTTCTTCTGGGACATTCTGATCAAAACATCTATTACCTGATTCCATATGGAAAATTGGAATTTTCAATCTTTTTGCTGCAATTGTACATAGTACACTATTTGTATCACCCAATACCAATAATGCATCCGGCTTTTCATTTAATAATACTTCATAAGACTTGGCAATTACATTACCGATTGTTAAACCTAGATTCTCTCCTACGACATTTAAAAAATAATCAGGTTTCCTCAAGCCTAATTCATCAAAGAATATTTCATTTAATTGATAATCATAATTTTGTCCTGTATGAATTAAAATATGATTATATGTTTTATCTGCCAGCTTAATTATTTCTGCTAATCGAATTATTTCAGGTCTTGTTCCTAGAATTGTAGCTAATTTTAATTTAGACATATGTATTTATTTATAGCCAATTTTATTCAATAATAAAATTAATTCATTCTCATTAAGTCTTTTAGTATTATGGGAATGATAATCATCTAAGTGTATATTTTTATCTGATCCTTCGGAAAAATATTTATTATAATTTAAATCCCTATTATCAGCTGCTACTCTATAATAATTTCCTAAATCATCAGCAACCATTACCTCCTCTCTAGCAAGCAAAGTTTCATACAATTTTTCAGCATGTCTTGTACCAATTACATTGATTTCAACATTTGAATTATATATTTTTTTTAATGCATCTGCTAATTCGCCAATTGTTGAAGCAGGAGATTTTTGCACAAAGATATCCCCAGAATTGCCATGTTGAAAAGCATATAATACTAGTTCAACTGCATCTTCTAAAGTCATCATGAATCTAGTCATTTGAGGATTAGTAATTGTTATAGGTTTCCCAGATAAGATTTGTTCATGAAATAATGGAATCACAGATCCTCTAGAAGCCATAACATTTCCATATCTAGTGCCCACTAAAATAGTACTACCACTTACTCTTGATTTTGCAACCATTACTTTTTCCATCATTGCTTTAGATATCCCCATGGCATTAATTGAATAAACAGCTTTATCTGTACTCAAGCAAATAACTTTTTTTACACCCCTGTTAATTGAGGCAGTTAATACATTCTCTGTGCCTATTATATTTGTTTTCACAGCTTCTATTGGATAGAATTCACAAGATGGAACTTGTTTTAAAGCTGCTGCATGAAAAACATAATCAACTCCATCAAGTGCACTATAAATACTTTGGTAGTCTCTCACATCTCCTATATGAAATTTTACTTTATTACTACTTAATTCAACACGCATATCGTGTTGTTTTTTTTCATCACGACTAAAAATTCTAATTTCTTTTATATCGGTATGAAGGAATCTTTTTAATACTGCATTTCCAAAAGATCCGGTTCCGCCTGTGATTAATAAGACTTTGTCTTTAAACATTGGATAATTTATTTATTAAATGAATAATTTTATTTTCAACGAATAATTTAGATGATTTAATTTTTGATGTACTTTGAGTCAATAATAATGCACTTGTTAGACTATTGTTATCATTAGGGTCAAAAGTAATACTAGGTTCTATAACTTGATAAACATATGGTAAGTTGGAGGATATTATTATACATCCAGCTGAAGTTGCTTCAATTAGAGGCAGACCAAAACTTTCCGCTAGCGATGGAAAAATAAGAAAGTTGCATTGTGTATATAGTAATTTTATTTTCTCTGCAGTACAAAAACCATGATTAATTATATTATAACCATTTTTTTTTAATAAATCTATTTTTTTAAGTATCCCTTTATTTGAGTTAATCGATAATGTAAGGTGAAGAAATACATTTGAATTACTTACGCTTTTGGAGAACGATTCCCATGAATCTAATAAAAAGTGATGATTTTTTTGTTCAGAAGAATCAGCTACATAAAGATAATGATTGTTATTTTCTTTTAATGATAGATTACAATTTTTGAAATAATCTATATTGTAAATTGGTATTATTTCAATATTTGTTTTCTTTATACTCAATTTAGTAGATAATAAATCGCCGATAATTTTTGTTTGTACTATCCAAGTATACTTTTTATTCTTTTTAAAAATGATATAAGTTCTTTTTATCAATAAAAGGAACTTATTTATAAATGACAGGTTTGATGAAGAATAATCTAATAACAAAGTATTATGAAAATAAATAAAAACTTGCTTATTCTCAATAGTTATTGGCGGTGGTACATTTGCAAAGCAAAATATCTTATAAAATTTATTTATTTCACTTTGATAAAATAATTTTCTTTTTTTTTCAGATGGTATTATTATTTTATAATTTCTATTATCTAATTTATCTATCAAATTACTACTTATTCTGTAGTCTAATAAAAAATAATACTTACTTAGTAATTTATTCTTAATTAGAGTATCGATAAAATAATCTAGCAATACTTTGCCTCCACCAGTATTAATATAAATTGCATCAATTAAAATCATAATTCACTAATATAATCATTCCAATTCCATTTTTTTTCTTTTCGATAAATGTTAAATTCATTATATGCTGCTTCTATATTATCAATATTTCCAATATATTTTCTACCTCCTGCTGCAGTCGGAATGAGTCCTCTTTTAATTATGTATTGAATACGTTGAAAATAATAAACACTCTTATTCAAAAATATATTAAATTTAAATTTAATTAAATTAGTCTTTTTTAATTTAATTATATTTAAAATTGATTCATTAATCTCATTATTAAATTCAGGGTGTTTAATTTGACATAAAGCAATAAGTTTCCCGAAATTAAATTGATTTAAATACTTTTTATCAAATTTGTTAATTGTTTCTATAGCTGCATGTGCCCAAACAGTTTCTACTGAAAAAAATTGTGGGACTAAATTACTCCATTCTGATTTTTTAAACGAAATGGCTTGATTTTCATTTTTTAGTTCTCCTTTATGTTGGTTTAATGCACTTCTTCCTGTGTTACTACCTCCTGACGCTCCTGGGATTGTTAACGGGAATGAAACTTCAAAAAAAGAGTTTGCAGTTAGAGATAGTGCCACAGCACCTGAAACATCGGGACTTGAACCAAAAAAATAATTACCCGTAGAAATATTTATTTTATCTAATATTGTCTTTTTAACTAAGCCATGGTATATTTTGGGTAACCCATCAGTCCCTTGTGCAGCATTATATAAGAAAGAATTTATTGCAATTTTTGTGTCAATTTTTTTAATTTCACCTAATTTTCTTGTTAAATAGAGTCTCGAAGAATGTGCATTATTAAAAACGATAGATTTAAAATCAGGCCAAACATAATTTGCCATAACCTTTGGTGCTATAATTTCGATATTATTATTATAGGCCCATTCTGCAGCATTTAATGCATCGATTGTAATACAATCATCATCACCAATTAAGCATATATATTCACCCTGTGCTTTAGAAATTACAAAGTTATGATTACCAGTCATGTCAAGCCTTGTTTCAGGTCTAAAATATTTTAATTGAGGGTGTTTGATTAATGGATTAAATTCAATATTTAATAGATTAAAAAGTTCTGTATCTGTGCTAGTGTCACTTACAATTAGCTCAAATCTCTCATCATTCATTTTTAAAATAGTGGAAATACAAAAATATGCATATTTTGATCTATTATGTGTGGGTACGACTATAGAAAGTAAAGGAATCTTATTCATATTATGATTTAATAAAAATTATGCATATTTCTTCACCGTATTTTTTAAATAAAGTATTTTGTATTATACTCGCTAAATAAAAGAAGTAAGAAAGTATATGCTTACATAATTTAAAAAAAATATTATTTATATTATAACTATTTCTTATTGACTCATGAAAGATTCCCGAAAACATTATATTTGATGTCCACTTTTTTTCAATTTTTAAATTATCGCTTAATAATTCTATGTTATTATAGTTGAAAATTTCTAAATGTCTTGGTGTTTCCCATCCCCTCCAATTATTCTTAAAAACGCGACTTAAGAAAGAATTAGAGTTTGGTGTTCTTATAATTATTTTTCCTGATGTATTTAGTAAAGCCTCTAAATTATTAATGATACTTTTAGCATCTGATAAATGCTCAACAACGTGATTTAAGAAGATATAATCATATTTACCGTATTTATTTACTAAACTCAGGTTGCTAAAAACTATGAAATCATTATCATTTGATAGTAATGTCGCTTTCTCATCAAAATCATAACCGAATAAATTTAGAAAACCTCTGTTTTTTAATTCGATTAAAAGATTTCCATTTCCACATCCAAAGTCAAGTATTTTAATTTTACTTCTTTCTTTATTTTTGAATAGTCTAGTTAGATAAGTATCATTAAGATATTGATTTAATTTTGCTAAAAAATTAAATTTATCAATTTTTATATTTGAAACGTGTGTGGTATATTTTAGATAAAAATTTTGGATTTCATCTATACTAGGCATGGGATGTGCAAAAACTAATTGACATTTCAAATTATTACATTTATAATAATTTAATTGTGTTTCAACATTAAATTCAAAATCTTTTCTTCCAATTAATGTTTGAGTAGTATCATTTGATCCGCATAAAATACAGTTTATCATTCTTTTGTAAATTTTAAAATTTCATTTAATCTGTCTATTAAACTATGTTTATTTTGAAAAACCTTATTCATACCCGCTTTTGCTATTTTATCTCTAAGGGTATCATTTTTAATATAAAATAAATATTTATCTAATAACTCATCCTTATTGCTAAAACAAACAATATCTTTATCTTCTTCAAATATTTCTAAAATTTCATCTGACCTTTCTGTAAGTTGAAACCCTCCTGAAGCAGGAATTTCAAAATTCCTAAGATTTGTTGAATCACGGTTTTCATGAGTTAAAATATTTATATTAATTTTTGATTCATTAAACTCATTATGCATTTGTAAAATGCTAATACTGGGTGATATATTCCAATGCTTATATTTTGATTTATTAATATTTTTGTTCCATCCCCATCCAAATATATTTACATTGAAATCTTCTAGCCCATTCAATAAATTTTCTCTTCTTTCACTCCAAGATCCAATAAAAGTTGAGTCATTTGTGTAATTTATGGGACTATTTAATAGAGTATCATAATTTAGACCATATCTATAATACCAATTAAGTTTTTTAAACGTTCTTGCACCTTTATTCAAATATTCATTTTTAAGATTAAATCTTGGTGAAAAATGAACATCATAATACTTTACAGAATCAATAATTAATTTTGAAGAATTAAGTTTATTAAACAAATCATCTGTATTCCAATTTACAATTTTATTAATTTTAATTCTGCAAAATTCTAGAGTTTCTGGATAAAGATGATCACCTCTCATAACTAAGAATAAATCAAAATGATTATTATGTACAATTTTTCTTATTTGTCTATTTATTCTCATTTGAATTATATCAATTAATAACTTATCTGTTATTTTATAAATTAACTTTCCATTACTAAATGATTTGAAGTATAATGTCCAATCAAACATAATTGCTTGATGTCCCATTTTCTCTAATGCTTCTTTTATCGGATATTCAATCCCACTGGATTTACAATCAACATCATAAATTAGTACTTTCATGTATTTAATTGATTTAAATTCTAATCCAATTATCTGGATAAAAATAATCGGAAACACCAATCTGTGTATTAATCGGGGCAATCACTATTTTATTTTCTTTGTTGGTAAGCCATGCACCCCACCAACTAAATGAACTATTTGCAATAATATTACATTTGCACAAGCTCATTAAATATAGATCACATAATTCATCTTTAAAACCTTCGACAAAAACGTAATTAGCTGTATTTGGCAAATTTTTTTTACACCAATCATGGTCGTCTGAAAAGATGAAAAAAATTGAATCTTTTACTTTATTTAAAACTATATCGATTGCTTTATAGTAATAATCTGATGGTAAATGATTATCATATTGTTTTCTTCTTACATGAATTGAAACTGAATTAGAATTTATAATTCTTTCTGAAAAAAAAGATGTTTGTTGTTTGATTAATTCGGGGAATTCTATCTTATTGTATAAATCACTTTTATATGAATAAAAATAATTGAGTGATTGGAAATAACCTTCAATAAATATATATTTTTTTAACAAATCATTTTCGTTAATATCTAATAACACATTTGATTGTGATTCAGTTATTATTATACTTTTAAAAATTAAATTCGCTACTTTCTTATATTTTTTTGTAAAATAATAAATAAATATATGTGTTATATTAATAAGTTTTAAATCATTGATTAATTCACTAAGACGAGGTTTTCTATTATAATAATCGAAAAAAAATCCAGTTTTTAAATCAAAGAGTAAATCATAGTTTTTTTTAATAAATGAGAATCCATAGGAATATATAAATAATTGATTGCCTAATCCACCCTTGAGTCTTATAATAATTTTATTTTTTTTCATTAATTTTTTTTTAATTCAAAATTCTGCATTCATAGTACAATTAAAATTTTATTTAATATATCATCACTTATTATACAAAATTTAAAATAATGCCATTATCATTTATATAAGAAAAAGAAATTAAATCAAATTTTTTGAAAGGATATCAAACAAGTATCATTGTGAGAAAACTTTATATACACTATATTCTACTCTCTGGAAACCAATTGATACAAAATATTAAAAATTACTCTTATTATTAACTTGTCATATTAACTATTTAACCCTTCCACATATACATAATGTATTTATTGGATCCCCATAGCGACAAAGTCCAAATGCTCGATTGCATGTAATATTGAAATTGAATCACAACTTTCTCTTAGGTTTTGGGGAAATTACATTAAATCAGCTTTAGTAAACTTAATATTGTCAATTCTAGAATTTAAATCTCGCATATCCAAAACTTCAATTTGTCTAAATGAAGCTAGATTAGTTACAAAACTATCTATTCTGGAACCTATGTCCATATCTTTCTGGATTTGCTTTGAATATTAATTGAGCAACGAATAAATCTTAAATAATCTTTTCTAAAATAAATTATTATAGATTATGTTATCATTTATAGATTTTGATATACATTTTATATTTTATAACCTATGTATAGTATGGAGAATATAAATAGAAACATAAACCATATATAATTATATATTCTGATATGTGATTTTGATAAAATACTATGTGATAAAATACCACAAGTCATAAAAAAAATTGAACACATTAATCTATATCTTTCGTGTATTATTAGGTTACCTCCAGAGATACTGATAATTAATATCCAAAATGGAATAGTAAAATATAAATAATTTATATTAATATTTTTTTTATAAGAATTAACTGTTAAAGCAATAATTGATGGGAAATATAATATATTCAGAATACTAGAAGGAATTACCAATAGATTCTGATATGAAAATGAATCTCCAATTATTAAACCATAAAAGGAGATTCCAATAGCAGGAAGTGGTGATATAATATATAGTATTATTCTAAATGGGACAAAAACTATAGCCTGAAACCAATTTGATGGAAATAAAAGCTGACTAATTGAATTGTTACTATATTCAATTCCATTATTTGCAATATTATTTTCAGAATTGCCAATTTCACTTAATGAACTATTTATATCAAATGAACTAAATTGAAATAAATTATTTAAATAAATGAATAAAAGTATAACTGTAAATAATAAAGGAAGATAAAAAAACAGATTTTTGATTATTTTTAACTTGTTAAAATAAATTAAAAAAATTATAAATGTCACAAATACAGGTAATAGCATACTTGTTCTGATTGCTCCGATTAGAATAATAGAAATAAATATTAAAATTGAATACTTTACTTTATTTATAATATTATTATTAAATTTTTGAAGCTTGATAAATAAAGTAATTGAAATAATTATTAAAAACTGTATGAATGATTCTCTTGAAGTTATTACATCAAACCATAATAGTTCAGGTATCAACAAAAGAAAAGCAAGTTTCCAATAATTTTTTGGGGGATTAAATGTTAATGAATAAACTAATTTTATAATTAAAATAATTGCAATTAGACTAAAAAAACAGTTTAGAAAAGCAGGAGCAAAAGGGTTGTGCCCAAAAATAAAAAATATAATCCCATAATAATATAAAATACCAATATAATTAAGCCCTCCTAAAAATATCCAATTATTATCAATTAATTCTTTCGATTGAGAATAATACCTTTGAGGGTCATAGCCCCAATTTGGATTTGTACTTTCACTTAAATCGGGTATCCAACCTTTAATTAGTAAAAAAAATGTTATAAGTATTTTTATTAACCAAAAGAATGGAATTAATCTTAAATTTAAATCTATTGAATTAGTAGCTTTAATTGATATTATATAACCAAAAATTGTAATAAGTGAAAATAAAAAATTTGTATTTATGTTCTTTACCCCATTAACAAATAAAAGAAAATTACCTAATATTACAACTATAAACAAAATTGTATTGGATTTATAAGGTATGTTTTCTATTTTAAAATTCATTTAAATAATTTATTTTTAATTAAAATAAATAATAATTTTGCAAATAATATAAACCTCTCTTTCTTTAAAAATATATTTATAAAATGACTTTTAAAGAATATTATTTCTTCATCAAGAACTTTTTTAGTATATATTATATCTGTCTTACGGCTAAAGTGCGCTTGCAAACCTAAAATATTTAAAGATATTTCATCGTCATCTTCTAGAAATCTAGATTTTGTAATAAACGAATTAATATCATAACCTGCTAAATTTATACTATCTCGAACAACAATAGAAAGGTTTCGAAAAACTCGATATCCATAACGTAATACACCATAATCTTCATCGCCATGAACAGTTATATTTGGATATGCAAGAACACCTAATCCATTCTTTTTCCCAACCATATATATACCTAGGCCTATCCATGCCAAAAGTGTACCATCCCATCTTCTAAAATTTTCAAATTTTAAATATTCAAGTTCTCTTTTGAATACATAAGTAGATGTTTTAGGGAAGTGGGAAATTAAATCTACCGACTCTTCAAATGAGCTACTTATTTTTATATTATCACTTAAATTAGTTATGTATTTTTTGTTATTACCTTGCGTAAATCCACAAATTGCAACAAGTGGCTTAAAATCATTAATAGTTTTTACAAATTTGATTGCCTCAGTTACTATTAAGGAATCATCATCACACAAAAGCCATGAATATTCACCTTTGGAATCATCAACAAGTCCTTTAAATAAATTAAGGTCTCCTTTTAGATTATACTCTCTCGAAATATATTTAACTCTCCAGCCAAATTCTTTTAGTCTATGTAGTACATTCTCAATAATATCCTTTGTGTTGTCACAACTATAGTCATCTGCAATGATAATTTCTAAGTTTAAATACATTAATGATTCCCAAGAATTATCTAAAAATTGCTCAAGCAACCTTTTAACTTTTTCAGGGCGTCTATATGTTAGTATTAAAAATGTTAAAAAAACCTTCTCTTGTTTATCAATCATCAATGGTCTGTATTTTTAAATAATGTTCTAATGTTTACTCTTTTGTTAAGTTGAAATATTGAATATACGATTGAGATTGTTATTAATAATAATCCTAAAAAATATGCAATGATATTAGTTGTAAAAAATAATATTAATAAACATAAAGATGATAAAATTAAATTGATTGTAAAGATTTTTAAAAATTCTAATTCAAAAGAAAATGAAAAATATTTCTTAATAATTAAAAAAACTTGAACTAATGATATTAAGTAAGATATTAAAAACGAAATGCCAAGCCCTTTTAAACCAAGATATTTATAACCCAAAATATTTAAGACTAGAAGTATTATGTTTGAAAATAATTCACTAAAAAAATAAATTTTGTTAGAATTTTTCGCAAGTAATAAGAATCCTATTGCCCAAGTTGCAGTTTTAAAAAACATGCCAATAGATGCCCAAATAATCATATTGTATGCGGCAAAAAATTGACTTGAATAAAGTAAATATATAATTGGTTTTATGAAGATTATAAAAATTAATAATATTGGAGAAATAATTAATATTGCAATTTCAGCTTGTTGGTTTATTAATTTATTTGATTCAAAAATATTATCCGAAATTGATGCCAACCTTGGATAATAATCTGTTGACATTGCAGTTAGTATAAGTCCAAAGTAAGTATTAATAATTGCAAAACCAGCATTATATAAACCAACTTGCTCTAAACCTCCTTTATTACTAACATATATTCTTACAAGATAAGAAGCGCCAACGGTTAACAAACCACTCAAATTAATTAAAAAACCCATTTTAAGAATATTTGAACCTTCTTTAAATACAATTTTGTTCGATACTTCTACTTTTTTAATTTTTAATTTTTTTACATAGAATTTAGAAAAAAGGAATACTATTATTGTACTAAAAATTATCCCTGGTACAATGCCATTTATTTTAAAAAAAAAGTATAATGGTATTGTAATTATTAGTGAAAAAAAACTTCCATACATGTTTGCCTTTGCTAACTCCTTTATCTTTCTAAATCCTTGTAATAAAACTAAATTCGAACTATTTAACTGAATAAATAACAAAGTAATTGAAAGTAAAATAAACGAAATTGTATATTGGTTATTATTAAATGTAAAATGACTCAAAACAGGGGAAAAAAATATAGTAATAATTAAGCCTAAAACACCAGTAAATAACATTAATTTTTTAACAATCGCAGAAATAATTTGAATTTTTGTTTCATCATTTGTATTATTTGCATGTGCGATTTCTTTTACTGCACTTGTTCCTAATCCAAACCCAGTTAATCCACTAATTACTCCTATTGCAGACATAAATAAGCCAATTACCCCCATACCAGTAGGTCCTAAAATGATTGCGATAAATTTAGATCGTAATATTTGAATAATAATATTGAAAATTTGTACGCCACCAAAAATTGATGTTGCTTTTAGAATTTCAGAATATGACTTTTGATTATTATTCATTTATTGTTTTGATGAATTTAGCTGGTACTCCACCGATTATAACATTTTCAGGGAAACGGCCACTAACAACAGCACCAGCTGCTATAATTGAATTATCGCCGATTTCGGAATTTTTCAAAATAGTGACATTGTTGCCAATCCATACATTTTCTCCTATAATTATACTGCCAACTAATCCAATTGATTTTCTTTTTTTAGCATTTATACCATGGGCTTCAAAGTCCATAATTGTTACATTTTGTCCAATCATTGTATTTGAACCAATTTCTACTTTATTTGCTGAAATAATTAATAAATTATTATTTGTCCAAATATTATTTCCTAAAATAATATTTGATTCACTATATCTTGCCTGTAATTCAACAGTTCCATATTTATGAGAACCACCCATAATTGATCCAAAAATACAATTATGACCTACTTGGATATTACCTGTTCCTCTAAAAATTGTTCTAACATTAAAGGTTGTTTTTATAAATTTAAATTTGAAATTTATAAAATTGTTGAAATTTGGAATAAAATAGTAATAAGAATATTTTAAAATATATGCAATTTTGTATTTAATTTTTTCAAAAAGCATTTTTCAAATTTTATTTATAATAATTTTTGATCAAATCTGTAATATAATATATTTGTTCATCATTCATTCCCGGCCAAATTGGCAAACTTAAAATTGTGCTTGCAATTTCTTCAGCAACTGGGAAATCTCCTATTTTAAAGCCTAAATTTTTATAGGCTTCTTGTAAATGAAGCGGAATTGGATAATGGATTAAAGTACTTACTCCATTATCTAAAAGATACTGTTGAAGCTGATTTCGTTCTTTAATTCTAATTACAAACAAATGATAAATATGAGTGGCGAGATGCTCGGTATGAGGTAAAATTAATTTTTTAATGCTTTTTAATTCAGATATGTATTTTGAAGCTATTATTTGTCTTTCTAAATTCCACTGATTTAAATATTTAAGTTTGATACTCAATATAGCTGCCTGGCATTCATCAAGCCTCGTATTATAACCGATAATTTCATTATAATATTTTTTTTGAGATCCATAATTGCGCAATACTTTTGCTTTGTTATAAAGCTCCTCATTATCTGTTGTAATAGCACCAGCATCTCCAAGGGCACCTAAATTTTTACCTGGATAAAAGCTTGTGGCATTAATATCGCCCCAAGAACCAGTTATTTTATTATTAAATCTTGCCCCTTGACTTTGTGCATTATCTTCAATAATATATAACTTATATTTTTTCGCAATGTCGATTATAATATCCATTTGGCATGCTTGTCCATATAAATGAACTACAATTATTGCTTTTGTATTCTTTGTAATAGCTGATTCGATTAATAAGGGGTTTATATTGTAAGTAATTATTGATGGCTCTACTAAAATCGGTGTCGCCCCTGTATAGGATACAGCTAATGCAGTTGCAATATAAGTATTAGAAGGGATTATCACTTCGTCACCTTTCCCAATATGCAAGGACTTTAATGCAATATGAAGAGCGTCTAATCCATTACTTAATCCAGCAGAAAATTTAGTGTTATTAAAATATGCATAATCAGATTCGAATTTCTCTACACTATTGCCTAAAATATACCAATTACTATCATAAAAAGTCTCAAAAGCACTCATGATTTCTTTTTTTAGAGGCTTATGCATTGGTTGAAAATTTAAAAATGGTACAAGCATTTAATAGAGTTTAATTAAGAAAAAAATGTTAATACATGGACTGATTTACCATATTTACAACCTAATTTTTCATATGTATGGATAACAGCCTTATTTGTTGTTGCAGGATGCATAAATGCATAATTGGCCCCAATATAATTTAAATGGTAAGCCATTTCGCTAATTAGTTTGATATACCAACCCTTACAAGTATCAGATGAAACAGCTGACAGAACCATTTTAGAAATTTTTTCGCCAATAAATTGCCATTCATTTTCTAAGTAATTGGCAGTTAGAAATGCATCTGCTCTTGTGTTTGGTTCATTAGGAACCATTACGAAATCAGCAAATCCCAATATTGACTCTTCAATATATGTTGCAAGAAATTCGTCTGATTTTTTTAAGTCAAATTTCACTTCTGCATGAAATCTATCATATAGATTTCTCATTTTTGATGCTACTTTTTTTAAATTTAAAGTGTCATCTATTGTTGCACTTCTAACTTTAAACCTCTCAAAGTTATGCTGATTTAGGTCTAAATAATAAGTAAGTCTTGTCTCAACTAGTTTAAATCCATTTTCATTTAAAGCCTGTATAGTAAATATGTCTTCGCTAGGGATTTCTGAAAAACAGTATATATTTTTTTTTTCAAATAATATTTTTATAAACTTAGAAACTGCGCTTTTTAATATATCATAATTGACGTGATCATATAACACATAAAGAAGTTTATAAGTTTTAACATTAAAATAATTAGAGTCCCAACTTAAATATTTTACTACAAAAATGTGTGTTTTACCAAGAATTTCAATTTCAATAAATTGCGAATCTTTATCATCCTTTAAATCTAATAATTTATTCAATATACAATGTTGAAAAATTTTGTTTTTATCTAAATTAGATAAAAAACTATACTGTGAATAATGATAAAGTATTTCTTTTTTATTAATTGCTAAATCTAAAATCATATTAATCCCCCGTTTAAATTTATATTTGATCCATTTATGTATTCTGTATTTCTTAAATATTCGACAGTACTAAAGATGTCTTTTGGCTTACAAAGTGAATTTGATGGTATTTTGGATTTTATTTGTGATAAAAATACTTCTGGAACTTCACTTATCATCCCTAATTCAGAATACCCAAGGTTAATATTATTTATTGTAATACCCTTGATTGCATTTTCAATACAAATAGATTTTGTCATTCCGAAAAGTGCAGATTTTGAAGCAGCATAAGCACTAATCCCGGGGGTTGATAGTTCAGAAACTACTGATCCAAAGTTGATAATTCTACCATAATTTTGTTCTCTCATTATTGGTAGTAGATTTTTTATAATATTAAATGTGCCGATAATGTTTACTTCAATTACCTCTTTCCATCTATTTAAATCAGATTTATGTGCTAGTGAATTATAATTAATACCAGCACAATTAATTAATGTAATTTCTTCTAGTTCAGATTTTAATGAACTTACAAAACTATTAACTTGATTTGAATCAACAATATCTACCTTGTAAGATTCGCATTTTGAATTATTCAAAATAGTAGAATTATATAGTCCAATTATTCTTATATTTTTTTTTGAATATTCCTCTAATAAATATTTTCCAATACCCTTTGAAGCTCCAGTTATAATTATCATAATTTAAATTTTATTCTACCACTTAATTATTGCAGCACCATATGTCCATCCACTCCCAACAGCCGCAAACAAGATATTTGATCCTTTTTTAATTTTACCAGATAAAAATGTTTCATGTAATAAAATTGGAATAGTTCCACCAGAAGTATTGGCATATTTATCCATATTTGTCATTACTTTTTCAAACGGGAAATTCATTATTTCTGCAGTTTTTTTCAATATTTTTATACTTGGTTGATGGGGTATCATTAAATCAATATCTTCTATAGTTAAATTTGTATCTGATAACACTTGTCTAATTGCTACTGGCAAAACTTTAATTGCAGTTTCATAAACTGCTTTACCATTCATTTTAAAGTAATGAAGTTTATTATCAAGGGTCTCTTGACTAGCTGGAAATTCCGATCCCCCTGCAGGTATTGTAAATTCAAATTTTCCACTACCATCTGTATATAGCCTATAAGCCAAGAAGCCTTCATCGTCGGAAGCACTAGTAAGTATTGCCGCACCTGCTCCATCCCCAAAAAATACGGCATCTCTTCTATTCCAATCAGTAATTTTCGAGAAAGTATCAGCGCCAATTACTAAAATATTATTATAAACTCCACTTGCTATATATTGGGAAGCTACAGACATTGCAAAAAGAAATCCGCTACAAACTGCGGAAATATCAAATGCAACTGCATTACTTGCTTGAATTTTATCTTGAACTATTGATGCAGTTGATGGTGCCAACCTATCAGGTGTGGCGGTAGCAACTATTATCAAATCAATTTCTTTTGCAGATAATCCTGCATTTTTAATAGCCATTAAAGCTGCTTTTGAAGCTAAGTCACTAGTACATTCATTTTTTTCAGCTATTCGTCTCTCATTTATACCTAAATTTTCATAAATCCAATCACTCTTTGTATCAATAATTGTTTCTAGGAAAGTATTAGTTACAGTCTTACTTGGCACATAAGCACCGGTTCCTATTATTTTAGCATTTCTAACTAATTGTTTCATTTATAAATTTTTTATAATTATTGTATTCTCTAATATAATCTTCTTCATTATAAGTATGAGAAGCCAAAACAAGACATACAGATCCTGAAGAAAAATTATTTTCAGAAGCCCAGATTCCAGGGGGAATATGAAGCCCTTGATCTGGCTTATTTAAAAAAACATTTTTTTGCTCTCTCCCATCATCCAATAATACTTCAAATGAGCCACTCACCGCAATTAAAAACTGATGGCAGAGAATATGTGCATGTGCACCTCTTGATTCACCTCCAGGTATATCATATAAATAGAATACTCTATTTATATCAAAAGGGATTTCTGTGAAATTATTTATAGAAGTTATATTGCCATTCCTGTCTCCAAATTTAGGTAGATTAATTATTTGACAATTTAAAATTGAACTCATTTTTGTGTTTTAAATAAATCAAAATCTCTAATATAATCACCATCGAAGTACTTAGAGCTTGAAAGATGAAGTCCTAAAGCATTTGTAGAAAAGTTTTCCATTGTTCTCCAGGTATAAGGTGGGATATATAATCCAAAATAAGATCTATTAAGTGAGATTTTTTTGGAACTACCATCACTAAATAATAAAAAAACATCAAAACTTCCGCTGAGGGCAATTATTACTTCTTCTTGATTTTGATAAGCGTGCCCACCTCTCACTTCACCACCTGGGACATCATATGTCCAAAAAACTCTTTGTATTTTAAATGGAATTTGATCAGGATTTTGCAAAAATGTTAAATTCCCTCTTGGATCGTTAATTTTAGGAAAGTTGATTAGTTGATATTTCACTTAATTTATTTTTAATAAATTTCTAAGTAGATAGTTTTTAGAATATTTTAATTTTATTAATTTTGATATCATTAATGGTTTTGATTTATCTTGGCTATTTTTTTTCTTTTGTAAGAAAACTTATACTATTTCATTTTATTGCCTATCAAATATTTATTCCCAGGCAAGTGTTCAATTTCAGAACTTTGCCACTCAATATTTTCTAGTTTATTTTGAATGTTTTTGAAGTACTGTACATTATTTACATCAATAAATTGAATTTGATAAGCAAATAAAAAATAATTGAACTTACTAAATAAATTTACAAAATTTTCTCTAAATCCAAGAGGTGTCTCACTAAGAGACCAAGTAGCAAGAAAGAGTCTATTATCATTTGTGCTTATCAAATTAAGTAATTCTTCTAGCTCAGCTATATCAGAAATGCAAATCACTCCAGATTCTTTTGTTAAATAGTCTTTCTTTTCTAAAATCTTGATTTCGGAGTTCTTTAAATAATATTTTTGAATTGCGGAAAATACAGGCAAATCAAAAATGACATACCTATTTTTAAACCCTGCCTTGTGAAAAACTCTACATAATGACCCATATCCTCCTCCAAATTCAAATATAAAATCAAGTTCATCTGCTTTGATATTTGTCGTTTGATTAAAACGCAATAAATGATAAGCATGATGAATTAGGTTTCCACTAGATTTAGGATACTTCCAGTATCTTAATGGATTTCCAATATTTGATTCTTTTAAAATTGCTTTCCAAAATGAATTATAGTTATCACTTTTAATTATAGCTTTTAATTCGGGGCTAACAAATTTATCTCTGACAACAAACATTGTATATTTAATAACATCCCATGATAAAAATTCCTGAGGATTTTTGGTTAAAATGGATTTAATGATCTCATTTACATTCATTGACCATTCAAGTTCTGCACCTTTTAAATTTTTAGTGTCAATTGATTTTAAAGTTTTGACTTCATTAATCAATTCGGAACAATAATTCTCATTTTTATTCGCTGTACTCTTGAACTTGCTCGAGAAAAGCAACTCATATAACCAATTGTAAACTTTTTTTAAAACTATTCTCATAAATAAATGTATTTAAATTAAAATTCTTTACGTGATTTCAATAATTCAATATGAGATAATGCTTTAACAATATCCACACAATTAACTTTATTGCCCAAATCAGCAAAACAAGTTCCTGTTACTAAGCACACATAGTCCAAATCTATTATTGATATTTTCAACTTTTAAAAATGATGTATGACTTCTTTTAATGTTTTACTAATTCCATCTCGTAAGTTTACTTTCGCCTTCCAACCTAAATTATTGATTTTTCCAGTATCTATTAATTTTCTTGAGGCTCCATCAGGTTTTGTAGTGTCAAATACAATTTGACCAGTATATCCAACTTGTGAAACTATTAATTTTGACAATTCTTTTATAGAAACATCTATTCCACAACCAATATTAACCAAGCCTTGTTCATTGTAATTTTGTAACAGGAAATAACAAGCGTCTGCTAAATCGTCAACATGTAAAAACTCTCTTCTCGGCATTCCAGTTCCCCAAATTGTAACAGTTGGTTCATTATTTCTTTTTGCTAACATAATTCTTCTGATTAATGCTGGAACTACATGTGAATTTTCAGGATGGTAATTATCATTTGTGCCATACAAATTGGTAGGCATTGCTGAAATAAAATTACAACCATATTGTGCTCTATAACTATCGCACATTTCAATACCTGCAATTTTTGCAATGGCATAGGGCTGATTAGTTGGCTCTAAGTATCCACTTAGTAAGTATTCTTCTTTTAATGGCTGTGGTGCCATTTTAGGATATATACATGAAGAACCTAAAAACAATAATTTGGTAACCTTATTCAAATAAGCCGCATGAATAATATTCGCCTGAATCATTAAGTTGTCGTAAATAAATTCTGCTCTATAAGTATTGTTGGCATGTATACCTCCTACTTTTGCTGCTGCAAGTATTACATATGAGGGTTTCTCTTTTTCGAAGAATTCATTTACTGCCTGCTGGTTTCTTAAATCTAATTCATTAGAAGTTCTTGTAACAATATTGTTATATCCTTCTTTTCTTAGTTTACGCTCTAATCCAGATCCTACCATTCCTGTATGTCCAGCTATGTATATTTTAGCAGTTTGCTCCATGATTATAATCCGCTTTGTTTAATATATAATTCCTTTTTAAATAAGGATACATCACTCGCTACCATTTCTTTAACTAATGCGGATAAATCGTATTTAGGTTTCCAACCTAATTTAGTCATTGCTTTAGTCGGATCTCCAATTAATAAATCAACTTCTGTTGGTCTATAATATTTAGGATCAACTTTTACAACCACTGTCCCTTCTTCTAGCTTGTACTCTCCATTATTTTTTACAACATATCCCTCTTCCGATTCATCCTTACCTCTAAATCCTAATTCAATTCCTAACTCTGCAAAACTCATTTTCACAAAATCACGAATAGTGGTAGTAATTCCAGTTGCTAAAACAAAGTCTTCTGGTTTTTCTTGTTGCAATATCAAATACATTCCTTCTATATAATCCTTTGCATGACCCCAGTCTCTTTTAGCATCCAAATTACCTAAGTATAAACACTTGTCCATACCTAATGCAATTTTTGCAGTTGCTCTTGTAATTTTTCTGGTAACAAACGTTTCGCCTCTTTGCGGTGATTCGTGATTAAACAAAATGCCATTACAAGCATACATATTATACGCTTCTCTATAGTTTACTGTAATCCAGTATGCATAGAGTTTTGCAACTGCATAAGGAGAACGTGGATAGAATGGAGTAGTTTCTGATTGAGGTACAGCTTGTACTAAACCATACAATTCTGATGTAGAAGCTTGATATATTTTTGTTTTCTTAGTTAATCCTAATAAACGAACTGCTTCTAAAATTCGAAGGGTGCCAATGCCATCAGCGTTAGCAGTATACTCAGGCTCCTCAAAACTTACATGCACATGACTCATTGCTGCCAGGTTGTAAATTTCGTCAGGCTGTACCTCTTGAATAATACGTATAAGGTTAGTGCTATCCGTTAAGTCTCCATAATGCAAATGAAGGTGTCTATCTGGAATATGCGGGTCTTCATATATATGATCGATTCTTTGTGTATTAAATAAAGATGTTCTTCTTTTAATTCCGTGAACCTCATACCCTTTGTTCAATAAGAACTCAGCTAAGTAAGCTCCATCTTGACCCGTAATTCCTGTAACTATTGCTTTTTTCAAAATTTTTTAATTTATTAAATCAACAATATTTTAACCAATACATATATAATCTTGGTTAATTTTAATTAACTAGAAAAGCATTTTTTTATACACATCTCTAAAAATTAAAAATAAAATATATAAAACCCCAGCTAAAAATCCTCCTAAAAAAACCGATTTCAACTTTCCTATTTTGTCTTTTTCCAAAGGTAAAATAGGCCTATCTATAAGCTGAATCAATGGGGTTTCCTTTCTTAAATTGATTTTAGCTAGTTCCAATTGAACAACTAAGTTTGTTAAAATAGCAGTATTAGCTGTAACATCAATTTGCATTCTCTTACTGGGAGCCCCCTTAATATTAAGTGCGGGGTTCATATTATAAACATTATCGGTTTCAGAAGCTACACCGCTAATTGCTCCATTTAAAGCATTTTTAACGCTATCTACCTGGTTTTGCAAAACATCAACATTAATTCTTGCTTTTTTACTCTTGGTTTCTATATAAAATTTGGATGTTTCCTTTGCTAAATTTTCGCAAAATATTTTAGAAAAAATCTCATTTTCACTATTTACTGCGACGAATAAAATGGTTACTTTTTTATCCTTTTGCGTAATACTTAATTTTCCTTTTTCAGTTAAATTTTTATGAATTTCTCTAATAATTGAATCCTGAAGAATACTAAATTTAGAAGGATCAGCGCCTGGTAAAAATTGAATATTTCTTAGAGCTTGCTTATTACCCCATTTTTTTCTTAACCCATTAAATTGAATATAGTACTCTATTGTTGAAATTATTTTACCATTTACCTCTAATGGTTCTAAAAGTACTTTTTGAACCATTAAGCGGCTTTTCATTAATTCAGCTAAATTACTAGCTGCAAAAGCTCCGCCTACTCCCCCTCCACCTCCTAAATCTATTCCAATACTACTTGCTAAACCCAAAGCACCGCTAAGTCCTCCACCACCACTTCCTTTATCTTCCTCCATGGCAAAACTTAGTACTGCATTATATGTAGGTTTTTCAAATAAGGCAATTGTTAAGCCTATAATTCCTCCAATAATTCCAGCAAGAAAAATTGTTTTCCATTTAGTTTTTAAAAAACTACCCCATTCTTTTACTTTAATAATTAATTCTTTCAATGAAATTTCATCGTTGTCAGTATTCACATTTCCTATTTGATTATTTTCTAAAGCCATTTTGTAAAATTAAATTTATTTAAAGTTGTGGCTATTTTTGTAACAAACTTACAGTGGCTAGTGCGGCTACTATTTGTGCAATGACTGTTGTAAATTGTATAACTGTAGTTATTGTCTTATCCTTCTTAGCATCGGTTTCAGGAATAACTACTTCGGCTCCTGGTCGAATAGCTGGGTTCAATCTAAAAATACCAAGCATTTTTGTTCTATTTGATTTTCCATTGGCATAAATAACATAGGCCCTGCCTCTTTTAGCATATTCAGAAATTCCACCAGCGGCACTAATACATTCACCAACAGTTAAGCCTTCCCTATATACAATATTAGTAGGTCTTAATACACCCCCACTTATTTTAACTCTATTGTCCATTTTAGGAATAACAATTTCATCCTTAGCTCTTAATACTAAGTCTAATTCAGAACCAGGATGTTGCATGATATAATTAATATCAATAGCTATTTGGTAATAATCTTCTTCTAAATCTTTAAATAAAGCATTTAAAGTGTCTTTTAATTTATTACCCTTAGCTATAGGATTCAAATCAATATCGGTAGTGCCCAATACAGAACTAGCTGTTGGTGTATTTAATATTGAATTTCTACTCGCTTCTTGTTGGGCCTTGAATTTTCTTGTATAGGCAAGTTCAATAGAAGTTTTAGTTTCGTCCGACTTTAAAGAATCTACATCAAATCTTTTTCTTTTAATATACGATCCTTCCCCATAAGCCTCGCCAATTAAACCCCCTGCTCTATATACAATATCACTTACTCTGTCTACCCTCGAACTTAAAGTATACTTACCAGCGCTTTGCACTTGGCCACTAATAGTAATTACTTCAGGTAAGGTATAACCCACTTTTTTGGTAATAGTAACAACATCTAAAGGCTGTAAAACAATATTTTCTTGGCCAGCATTAAAGCTTAAATCACCATTAATTTCTGTTTTAAATATTTTAGTTACTTGATTATTTTCCACTCTATCTCCATACTGAACTAGTCTAGCTACTTCAATATTTTTACTAGCTGCATAGGTGAAGCCACCAGACATTAAAATTAAATCTTTAACAGTCATGCTGTCTATATAATTATAAGAACCTACTGTTTTAACTTCTCCGTATAATTCTACTTTTAAAGAATCTCTAATTTCTACAATAGAATTAACGTATAATTCATCTTCTCTTTGTAATAATATATTTTCAGTTGTATTTTTTTCAAGTGCCTTTGATAAGTTAATGCTTATCATTTCTTTTAATAAATTATGCTTTGTTCTAATTAATTGTGCTCTACCAGTAAATGCATCTTCTTTTAGTCCATCTGCTTTATTAATTAAATCGGCAATGCGCATACCTGGTTGTAATTCATAAACATCTGGTCTATAAACTGCACCACTTAATGTTATTCTATTTTGGTATCTGTTAATAATTTTAGAAATACTCACTACATCTCCTGCTTTAGGTGAGTATTTTGAATAGTCTAATTTTATTAAATCCTTAACCGATTTTTCTATATCATTTTTCTGAATAATTTTAACCATAGCAGTATAGGCATTGTCACCAAAGCCACCAGCGTATTCTAAAATTTGGCTAAAACTTTCATTCCCAATTACTTCAAAAATACCAGGCCTTTTAACTTCACCTGTTAACTCAATTCTATTTTTATAAGCAGGTACACGAATAATATCATTGTCCTTTAGGCCAACATTTTGTAATTGATCGCCGTATTGTAAAAAGCGGTATAAGTCAACCTTAGTAAAAATTTTATTGTTTCTTATTACTTCTATCTCTCTATAAGAACCAATAGCATTAGGGCCTCCTGCTTCAGATAAGGCAGAAATTACATTCGATAAAGAAGAAACATTATAAGTACCGCTTTTATACGCGCCAATAATTGAAATATGAATAGTTCTAATATCTCCTAAGCTAATATCTAATTTAGATTCTCCTCTATTTAAACTAGAATAAGCAGTGGCTGCCATTTGTTGTTTAATTCTTGTTTTAGCAGCTTCAATACTTAAGCCTGCCACTTTTATTTGACCCACATTGTCTACCTGAATTTTTCCTTCCTTACTTACAATTAAATCGCTTGAGTATTCTTGAACGCCATAAACTACTAATTTAATTACATCATTAGGCCCAATTTCATAGTTTAAGGGAGTGGCAATTACTTTATTAACAGTATTTGCATTGGAAATTCCCATAGTAAATAATTCAGAACCATATACCAAAGTATTAATACTAGTATTCATATTTAATAAACTACTGTCTTTATCCTTAGCTGCATTATTATTTCCAGTTGATGCATTTGTGTTTCCTTTTTTTACAGAAGGAGCCATGACAATACTTGTAGTCATATTTACCCTAGCCTTTAATTTAGCAAATTCAGCAGGTGACATTCCCTTAGCAATTGCCTGAGGCTCTACCTGGTCAATGGTCATACCAGACTGCTTTAGTTTTTGTTGAATTGCTGTTATCTGATTATCAGATAAAGCGTCTACTTTAACATCGGTAAGATCGCGACCCGCTAATGGGTCTTGAGCATAAGTTGATAAACTTAAAGTCATTAAAATGACAAGCGTAAGAAGGGTCTTAATAAATCTCATATTGGGCGTTTTTAGTATAAATATTTATTTTGTATAAAGCTTGCGCTTCCTTAGTCACATTTATATGTGTAAAGTTCTATTAAACAATGTTTTATAGTTTAAATTAATAGTAAATTGGGGGAACACAAAGATACTTAATTTTCTACTATAAACTTACTTAAAAAACACCTTTATAAAAACCCTTTTTTAGCCAATGGTATTAAGCTATCTTTGGCCTATATTTATACAGAAAATTGAATGGAATGAAGAAACAGCAACAGTTTCTAAGAAATATTAGCTACACATTAGATATTATTGTTATATTAATAGCCTATCTGATTGCCAAAAATTTCAGATATTCAATTGATTTACAATATTTTAGCTATTCTTTTTTCTTTTTGTCCATAGTTTTATGGTTTACCATGTCCATTTTTTCTAAGATTTACTTTGAAAAAAGGTCCAATAAATTTGCCGAGGAAATGGTGCAAATGATTTACCATTCCATTTTATTCGTGGTTAGCTTAAGCTCGGTTTTGTTTTTTTTAAACCTGAACCATAAATTTCCCTCCAAATTTGTATTAATTTTTGCCAATATTTTAACCTTTCTGGCTATTTTATCCAAATACGCCATTCGAAAAAAAATTCATGCTTATTTAAACAAGGGTATATTTTATGACCATGTTTTATTAGTGGGTTCTACTAAGGCCGCCGAAGAATTTATTGATGCCGTAAAAAAATACTATTACTATGGCTATAAATGCATTGGCTATATTGATGAACAAGATAAATTAAAAAAAGATTGCGCCTATTTAGGAAACTTAAATGACCTACATACTATTTTAAGAACAACTGAAATTGATGAAGTATTTATTGCCCTTCCCACTAGTGAAAATGAAAAAATTCAAAACTGTATAGCTATTTGTGATGGCTTAAGTATAAAAGTGCGCATTCTACCCAACCTAAGCGAATTCACCTCTTCATCCGTTTATATAAATAATATTGGCCTGCTACCAGTAGTGAATGTAGGCGACCTGCCTTTAGATAAAAGAGAAAATAGAGTTTTAAAAAGAAGTTTTGATATTATTTTCTCTATATTATTTTTTATTTTTTTAGGTAGTTTTATTTTCCCTTTACTAGCTATTATTATAAAATTATCTTCTAAAGGACCTATATTTTTTAAACAAGAAAGGTGGGGTTTGAATAATAAAAGAATTACTTGTTACAAGTTTAGGTCCATGTATAAAGAAAGTAGCGATATAGACGAACTCGGCAATTTTCAGCAAGCACAAAAAAACGACCCGCGTATTACTCTTATAGGCAAAATTTTACGCAAAACCAATATGGATGAACTACCACAGTTTTGGAATGTGCTAATGGGAAATATGTCTGTAGTGGGGCCTAGGCCGCATCCTACTCAATTAAATATAGAATCGATGGAACTGGTGGACAACTACATGTTAAGACATATGGTTATACCAGGTATTACAGGACTAGCCCAGGTAAATGGATGTAGAGGAGAAACCAGAACCACAGAGGATATGCAAAAAAGAGTAAACTTCGATTTATACTATATTCAACGCTGGAATTTTTGGTTGGATTTGCAAATTATTATTCAAACAGTAATTAATATTTTCAGAGGAGACCAGAATGCTTATTAATGCATTAAATAAAATTTATTGAAAAAATTATTTTTCACCTTTCTTTTTATTTTGGCTTTTACATTACAAGCCATTTCGCAAAATGTATGGGAAAATACAAATACCGAAGTGCATCCGTTTTTATACAGAATGGCCCAAAAAGGTTTTATTGAATACAATGATTTAATTAAACCTATTAATAGGGTCCACGTATTAAATGCGCTAACTGTTTTAAAACAATCAGATACACTATTAAACAAAATTGAAAAACAAGAGCTGCAATTTTATTTACAAGAATACACTAGGCCTTTAAAAGAACAAATTTCATTATTTAAAAAAGACCAAAATAAAAGATGGAGGGCAGGTGCTATTGTATCTAATGATTTTGAATTATATATTGACCCCCTACTTGGAATAAATAATTTTACTGGCACCAATAAAAATATTCAGCAGTTAAGTAATGGTTTTGAATTATGGGGTACTGCAGGAAAAAATAAAAACCTGGGTTACCAAGTTTATTATCGTGACTATACAGAAACAGGTACTGTGAATAATAATTTTAGAGAAGAGTCGTCAAGCCCTGGTTATATTATAGTAGGTACAAAGTATAATAAAATTAATTATACTAATATAAGAGCCAATATAAATTATAGCTTTAAAAAAGGAAATATTAGCCTTGGTAAAGACAATTTAATTTGGGGTTATGGAGAAAATTCTAATATAGTGCTTTCTAATAAAGCCCCTTCCTACCCTTATCTTAGATTAGATTATAAACCACTTTCTTGGCTAAGTTTTAATTATACCCATGCCTGGTTAAACTCAAATATACCTGACGCTAGCCTTTCTTATTTAACCAATTCAGTTAGGTTAGGCAATGATGCACGTATTGTTTTTGTATCTAAATTTTTGGCTACCCATTCTATTATAATTAATCCTATGAAGGGTTTAGATATTGCCCTGGGTGAATCTATTGTATATAGTGATAAAATGGATCCCGGTTTTTTAATCCCTATTAACTTATTTAAATTCTACGATAATAATAGAAGTAACTATTTAATTGAAGCGGGCTCTAATGGGCAATATTTTTTATCCTTAAGCTCGAAAAATCAATTAAAAAATACGCATTTATACTCTACTTTATTTATTGATGAAATAAGAGTAAGTTCAATGTTTAATAAAACAGAAAGTCGTAATCAATTAGGATATAATATAGGAGGCTCTATTACCGATATATTTATACTATATTTAAGTCTAGGTGCAGAATATACTAGAGTGAACCCTTTTGTGTATTCCAATTTAATTCCTGCACAAACTTATTCAAGTTATAATTATAGCTTAGGAGATTGGATGGGTAATAATTTTGATAGGGCCATTCTATTTGCCAAATACACACCCATGGCAAAATTAAAATTACTAGGGCGTTTTCAAAAAATTCGTAAAGGAGGAGCTGGAACTATTTCTCAGCAGTATGAAGTTCAACCACAACCCCCATTCTTATTTGATTATATAAAAACTAGGTCAGACCTTTTTTTACAAGCCAGGTATGAATGGATAAATAATATATACTTAAGTAGTTCCTATACCTATATGCAAACTAAACTAACAAATGGGAACTTGGTTAAGGACAATAGTTTTCAATTAGGTGTTTCGGTTGGGCTACCATAGGTAGTTTCAATAAACAACATTCCAACAAATGTCCAAAAAGGAAAGGCGCCCATGGGACCTTCAAAATATACATCAAAACTTCCGTTTATAACAAAGGCTAGTAGTATAGCAGTTAGGGCCAGGGTTTTGCCAGTTAATTTTTTTGTAAATAAGGGTTTGAATATTAAAATTAACCAATATACCCAGGCAATAAAAATGATATAACCAAACCTAGCTAAAATAGTTAAATGAAAATTATGAGGAGATCGTAAAGCTTCATCCGGATTGTATAAATCATATCCAGCCAAACTCATGCCTAGTCCCTTCCCCAAAAAAAAATGTTGAAGCGTAAAGCTTTCATTCACTAGCTTAGCCCACCAAACCAAACGCCAAACTTTATTATCGGTTAAACTTCCATCAATATCGCTACTTACTAAAGAACTAAAATTATCGGTAATTTGTGTGAAGCTAATGGTTCTACCCTGAGAGTCGCCTTGAATATCTAATGCAATAAATATACCTATTCCTGCCACCATTATAATAGGAACAAATTTTAGCAATTTGCTTAAGGTATTATTCAATATTTTTTCCTTTGAAAAAATAAAAAAACAAAACAAAGCCAATATATAAGAAACGGTTCCCGACCTGGAAAGGGCAAATAAAATAATAAGGTTAATGGTAATAAGTATCGTATTTATAATTAACCATTTTTTGGAATAGGTATGTGAATATAAAAACATTAAAATGGTACTAATTAATAAATGCACGGCTTTATCCCCATTTTTATATATAATAATATTTTCATTGCCAAAAATATTAATGGGCGGCAGGTTTAAAAATACAAAATAAAATAAAAATGTATTTAATAATAGAACTAAGGGCACCCATTTGTAAATTTGAATAATTTTTTCCCAAATAAAATTCGATTCGCTTTTAAAAAAATAAATGATGATAGCAAACCAAGCATATTGAAGGGCCAAGGAGTCTCTTAAAACATTGAATAAAGAATATTGAAATACGCCTGCTAAAATAAATATAAAACAAACAAAAATAAATAAGCCCACTATAATTTGTTTGGCATCTAGGGCTATTTCAAAATGTTTTCTATTTATAAATAAAATAAAAATGCCAGCAACCATTGTCATTTCAGCCATATAGGAATAGGCTACTCCTTTATTAAAAAAAACATAAAGCAGCAGCACCATTAAATATATTCTTATATAGGCCCTATTTAATAACTGCATGTAATAAATATTTTATTGACAATTGAAATTGTTGATTAAACTTGTCTGATTGAACTGCTGGTTCATCATAAGAAGCAGCGTCATCAATTCTAATCCACCTATAATTTAAAGCATTTGTATTGGTAAAGCTAGCCGATAGCAATATATTTTTAAGAGGCATAAGCTGTAATTCTAAGCGTTGGGTTAAATCTACCCAATAACGATTATAATAACCATACTGTGCATATGGATTAGAATAAACGGAGAAGTAAAAATCGTTATTATACACTGTACGCTCTACAAAAACGCCAATTTTATTATAGCCCTTATTCCAACTTAAACTAATACTTTGGCTATTTGAACCAGGCCCAATGGAGGCCCCCATTAGTTGGCCATTATTGGCCCAGCCTTGATTCACTATGGTATTTAAATACCAGCTATTAGGCTTGCCTCCCTCAAATGGATATCCCTCAAATAAAACATCTCTAGGATTCATTAATTGTAATTGTGTAAATTCTACATTCAAATTAAAATAAGAATTAAATAATTTTAAAGGTACTAATTTAGTGGCTCCAAATACAAAACCAGGCCTCATTCTTGGTTTGAAAAATTTCCAAGGCCAGGGTGCTTCATTGGGCATACCCATTTCTCCATAAAATTCTGCATGGTCATCAGGCAAGGCAAACCTAAAAATAAGTGAGCCTATTTCTTGTTTAGGAAGGTTCTTGCTAAAAAAATTAACAGTTTCCCCAAATGCATTAGTGGCATTTCTATAAAACTGCCTTGAATAGGCATAGCCAATATAAAAATTGGGTACCCATTTAGGTTGGTAGTTTATAGTAATGCCATCTATTTCACGCTCATCGTTATTTTTAAAAAACTTACATTGCGGGCAAGGGTCTAGAAAGCCTTGGTCTAAATCGGTGTACTTTGTGGTATCTAGTTTTCCAATTACGCCTGCTAATTCAAAGCTACCAATATAAGTTTTAATAGGTTCTACTGTTTTTAAATAATAATGCTTAAACCCGGCTGCATTATTGGTAAAAACCAAGCTATTTCTTTTGCCTGGCCCCCACCAAATATTTTCATTAGATAGCCCTGCAGCAATATATTTTGTTTTTATGCCCACCCGCGATTGCCCTAGCGTAGTTTCTTCAATTGGCTCATAACCAAATTGTCTAAAATTATCTATATTATTAGCAACCATACCAAAATAATAATACCAAAACAAGCCTTGCTCCCCCGGATAATATTCTTGAATTTTATTTTGAAGTCTTAATTTTTCTGGCTGGTAATTAATATCAAAAATTAATAGTTTTAAATTTACACCATAGCTATACCTTTCCTGCCATCCCCTGGCAGGATACATATTACCATCATTAAAACTATTAGGTAATAATGAATTATTTTGTTGATCATAATTAAAATTAATGAACTGTACAATATCTTTTGTGGTTCCTTTTAACTTAGCCTGAATGAATTGATAAGAACTGGTAGACCTTATTAAAAAAGAGTTCGTGATAACGCCATTACTATCATTTAATAATTGTTTATTTCTTTGATAATCCATTAAATGAATATCGTCAAAAAAAATATTTTGTGCATTGCTTATATTTATAAAGCAAAACATTGAAATAAAAAAAATTACTATTGTTTTAACTACCATAAATAAATAGTATTTAAAAATAGGTACACATTAGAAACTTTATTATTATTCTGCCATAAATAATTTTTTGAATTTACCCATTCCATATTTAAATTAAATAAAAAATGCTTGTATTTCTGTTTTAATTGAATACCATAAGCATAATCATCCCAATAGGGCAAACCACCATCATAGGCTAACATATTAGTTACCCCTATTGGATTATGAGAAGTATGTTGAAATTTAATTCCGTATTTGCTATAACCCTTATTTAAGCTAAGCGCAAAAGTTTGAACATCGTTGCCCCAGCCAGAACCAGCTCCCAAAATTTGATTTTCATTAATATAACCTCCATTTTGATGCACATACCAGTTGCCCGCATTTCTTTGTAAATAACTAGGCCTTTGTGACATTTGTGTGGCTTCTGCTTCAAAATTTAAATAGGTATTATCATTTAAATATTGAATTTTTTTCAACCCATAAATGGAAGCTGCAGAATGTGACATATCTAAGATTAAATCTCTTGAATTAGATTTACCATCATTCCAACCATATTCAAAATAAACCTCGGCATGCTGCTTAGGAAATACATATTTAACGGAACCACTTAAAACTTGGTCTATAGGTAATGCATTATCCTGATATTCATTTCTAAATAAGGGCTTTAAGGCTATTAAATAATAATCGCTTAATTTACTACTAGGATTTTCCTGGGTAGGAAGTGTAAAAGCCCTATTGGCTATAAGATAAAAATTTTTAAAAAATACAGGGCTATAAGAAATAGATAGAAGACTTAAATAATTTGGGAAATAGCTCGTAGTACTGTTAGTAATACTATAAAATTTCAAATTTGCATTTTCAAAACCTTGGTTTTTATTGGAAGTTAAAGTACCTCCAATAACATTTAGTTGAAAACTACCTATTGGTGTTTTTAAGGGTCTATTAGTTTGAACACTAAAATGATTAAACCCCGGGGCATTATTAGACATTAATAAAGAACTGTATATGCCTGGCCCTAACCATAAATTTTGATTACTAACACCAATACTTAAAGGGCCTAGGTCCATTCTTAAACTTGATTGCCCCATTGTTAATTTACTAAGTGCAGAAGTACGCTGCCCCCAATAATAATTATTTTCATAAGGGCTCGATGCAGTTTTAAAAAATTCTGGCATTAAGGTTAAATGAATATTAGCTATGCGCATATAAAAACCTCCACTTCCAACAAACTGATAGCCTTTTGAAAAACTTAAAGGCCCGTCGTTCCAGCCATAAGGGTGATGTGAATTATATTTCTGTAAAAAATTAATAGGTAGTAATTGAATATCTAAATACTTTTTTTCTACCAAATGGCCATTGTTTTCAAGTTCAGGGTCAATCATGGCAAGTAAACTATCATAGCCAAATTTAGGGGTAAGAATAAAGGGGCGAATTGTTAAAGATTGCTGGGCTTCTAATTTACCCATTAATTGTAAATCACGAATATTATCATCGAAATTGGTATAGCCTACTGGTATGGGCATACGTAATTTATTCTTGGGGCTAAGACTGGTTTTAGGTAATAAATTTTGATACCATTTTCTAAAATTAGAAACGGGTTTAATAGTATCAGTAGTTATATTTTGAGCAGAGCCTTCTATACAGCATAAACTGCCCGCTAATACCAAATAAATAGGTAAAAAATAAGCAATTGTTTTTAGTACTTTTCTCACTGTTCAAAGGTAAATATTAATAGGCAAAATAATAGTTTAATTAATTATAATATGGTATTATATTTTATATCTTTGGTTCTATCATATATTAACTAAAAATTCATGAAAGTTTCTGTTGCATTGATTGTCTATAATGGGGCTAATTATATGCAAACACAGTTGAATTCTATATTGACTCAATCACATAAAGTAGATGAAATTATAGTAGTTGAAGATGCTTCTACAGATAGTACAAAAGAAATACTTGCTACCTATTCTAACCAAAACCCAGCTTTATTTTCTATTAGCTACAACCCTGTAAATTTGGGTTCATATAAAAGCATTGAAAAGGCCATAAAAATATGTACTGGAGATATTATTCTATTAGCAGATCAAGATGATTATTGGGAAATAAATAAAGTAGCTACCATCGTAAAATGGTTTGAGGCCAACCCCACAATGAATGGGGTATTTACCAATGGCTATTTAATGGACGGCCAGGGCGAAATAAATACTAATTATAATTTATGGGATTCAATGAGCTTTCCCCATACTATTATTAATACCGCCAACGACTTAAAATTATATATAAATACAGTTGAAAATGCTGTCACTGGAGCTGCTATGGCCTTTAGAAATAATTTGCCTATTTTAAAAAAGACCTTTCCGCAAATAAAATACCTAATTCATGATAGGTGGTTAGCAATACATTTAGCTGAAAAAAATAGTTTGGGTATTTTAGATGAAAAATTAATTCGATATCGCATTCATTCAGGACAATCAATTGGTGGGAAAATACAGAACGTTCAAAAATATATTAATTTAAATACTAGTCTATTTTTAGAAGAAAATAATACCACAACATTTGTAGACCTTAGATTTATTTTAAATAAAATTGAAATAAATTTATTTATTCAAAGGGAAATAAAAAAGTTAGGCAATAAAGATTTTGACAATAATACTTATATAAGCGTTTTAGAAAATAAACATTCTTACTATATTAATTTGGGCTTTCAAAAATGGCCCCTACTATCGCTGCTGAGAAAAATAAAAAAGGGACTAGGCTTGTAGCTTTTGAATAAAACTATTTAAATAAATTTTAAAGTAGCTTTCCTTTAGTATTAATAAATGGTAAATACAGAACCAGATAAAGGATATAATAGAAATAGAGGTTAAGACTATTACACTATCGTTCATGATAGATTTAAAAACAATTACAAAAAATATATAAGGTAGGGCCCCTAGTAATTGTTTAAAAAACATTTTGGTAAGCCCGCCCACTTTAAAATACTTTTTAGTAAAATAGATAAAAGAAAGCGATACCGATAATTCAGTTATTAAAATGGTAACAGCTTCCCCTACTTCCATTAAGCTAGGTACTAATAACAAAGAAAATAGAATACTTACAGACATTCCGATGATGGCCGAATACAGTATTTGCTTGTCTTTGGCTAGGGCACTTAAAACCTGAAACCCAAATATAGAAGACATGCTAACAATTAAGATGAGCGGGGCTGTAATTTGAAGTGGCAGTATAGACCTATCAAAATTTTCGCTAAATAATACATGCACTATTTCTTTGGCGCAGGATATAAATATAACAATGGTAGGTATGGATAAGCTTACTAGTACAAAGAATACTTGACGTATAAGCTCTCTAAACTTATCAATTTCTTGACTATGGTATAAATTAATTAAGCTGGGGAATATGGCTACTGTTACAGCACTAAATACAGCAATAATTAATTTATTTAATTTAAGTGCGGTAGAATAATAGCCTACACTTTCATTATTGGCTAGAAAACCAAGTAAAA
>Ga0164293_10000176_pt1 | contig 45503 bp, 42 predicted proteins | sample GEODES118metaG_FD_111487 | JGI IMG/M metagenome (GOLD analysis project Ga0164293, IMG submission 111487) | Eutrophic lake water microbial communities from Lake Mendota, Wisconsin, USA - GEODES118 metaG | ecosystem: Environmental > Aquatic > Freshwater > Lake | place: USA: Lake Mendota...
CGGCAGGGCCAGCACAGGCATCACCTTGCACGAGGCTGCCAGGCCGAGCGCGACGCCGGTCTGCACGTCGAGCGCACCGTCACCTTCGCGCCTCGCCGCGGCCAGCCTCCACGCGGCAAGGGAGAGCAGCATGAAGACGATCGGATCATGCGCCTGATACCCAAGGGGCACAAGCACATGGCCAGCAGATGCCATCGCCAGCACGGCCACGAAGAGGAAGAAACGCCCGGGCTCGCGAACGGCCGACTGGAAGGCGCCATCCGTCATCACGGCACGCCAGATGCAACGATAGGCGAGCAGCACGCACGAGACGAGCGTGGCGCACCAGATCACGCGCGCCGCGTTCAGCGGAAGAAGCGCCAGCAACAGTGTCGGTGTCGAGAAGAAGGGTGGATACACCCAACCTTCCGGTCCGGGCAGCGCCAGCCCATCGAACAGGCGCTGACAGGCCGGCAGATAGCAGCCGACGAGTTCCGACTGACGGCGGAAGGAAAGAAGCGGAACAAGCGGGATCGAGACTGCCACCCACGCCCACAACCAGGGGCGACTCCAGAAGACGCGCCCGATGCGGGCGGCCCACTGCGGAACGGCGGACTCCACGCGGAAAGACTAACCGCCCGATGCCGGATCCATCATGGTCCGACCACCGCCGGTCGGCCCGAGGGCTTCACCTCCACGATCGTTCCCGGCTTGGGCGGAAATGGCCCCTCGCTCCGTGGTGCGTCGGCGCTCTGAAGAAGCAGATTCATCGCCTCATCGGCCGCGCCCTTCACGATCCGCTCGATCTTCTCGGCGGACGTGGCGCTGCCGAGCTCGTACGTGATGCCCGGCGCGCCGGTGGTCTCGAATGCCCAGCGCTTGAACGTCCACTGGTCCGCGTTGTGCGAGCCGTTGCTTTCGACCTCGTAATCGGGAAAGCGAGCCTGGATGGCCTCGACCCATCGACGCGAGAAGTTCGGTGGAAAGGTCTTCGCCGAATCGGGAGGCAGGTAGAAGATGTCCTTCGAGGTGGTGTGGAAGTCCAGGAGCAGGAAGAGCCGCGCATCCGGCCGCTTCTGGATCTCGAGAATCGCATCGCGCACGGCCGCCGTCTCGGGCTGGCTGAAGTCGTGCCAGTCGCGGTTCGCGTCCACCGCACCCAGCGTGCTGCGCCACTGTCCCTCATGCACGCCATCGGGATTCACCAACGGCACCGTCACGATGCGGAACTTCTTCCGGAACTTCGTGGACATCTCGCTGTCATCCATGACGCGGTCCATGAATGACATCAGTCCCATGCTGCCGGTCACCTCGGGCGGATGCTGGCGTCCGATCACGATGACGTAGTTGGGCGGCGCACCCTGATCGACCTCGACGAGCTTGATCGGGCGATCCGCGATGCTCTTGCCCACCGTGCGCATCTTCGCGCCGGGACGTGCCGCAAGCGCATCCGTCCACGCCCAGAGCTGGTCCACGCTCACCATGTGGTTGCTCGCGACCCAGGTCGGCTTCGGACCCACCTTCAGCTTCATCACGCACTCCGCCGCGCCCGACTCCCCCTTCCAGTCGGACGCGGGAACCCGCTTCCATTTCACGCCATCCTCGCTGATGCGCGCGTGCGGGCGCGACTTCGCCGTGGCGATCGCCAGACGGATGGTGACATCGACCGGCTTCGAGGCCTGGATCCGGAACGCGTACCAGGGACTCGGGTTGATCGGCTCGTTCTCCGGCGTGATGAGGATCCGGTAGTCGTGCGGCCCGACCTGCGTGCAATCGTTGACCCGCGCGCCACTGAACTGATTGTCGATGGTCACGATGGGCGCGGGATCCTTGAAGGTCCAGGCCCTGCGTTCCTGCAGCGCGACCTTGATCGCGGCATTCCCGGAGGGCTGCGTGCTCGCTGGAGCGGGCGTGATCGAGGGCACCGTTCCGCCCGCAACCAGCAGCGAGACGATCGCGAGTGCCAGCAACGCGGAGGTGATCCGAGAGATGCGCATGCCGCGAATCTAGAAGCACCCGCGTCCGCGTAACAGGGTCAGACCTTGTTATTCACCACTTCCCGATTTCAACCGCCCCCATGTCCCCGATTCCACGGACCGCTGCCGCGTCTCACGATGCCGCCAGAATCGGCTCCAGTGCCGACGCGATGTCCCGAGTCGCACCCGAGTGGAGCAGCCCGGCACGAACACGGCGGAAGAGCAGATCCTCGGTCGAAAGCGCCTGCTCATGCCGCAGACCCCACCAGAGTGCGGCCACCGTGTAAGGCAATCGCGGATCGAGTGGCGTGGCCATGTCCGCATCGCGTGCCATGAGCGAACGCAGCTCCGACGCTTCCGAACCGTACGCCTGCAGCCACTCCTCTGCCGGCCATGCCGCGTCGGCGCGATCGATCGCGCCGTGGACACGCAGCGCCTCCGTCTCGCATGGCCGCGCCGCAAGCCCTCCGATCTCGATCGCCCGATCAAGACCGTCCTGCGCCATCTTGCGGTACGTGGTCCACTTGCCCCCCATCACGCTCACCAGGCCGGCATCACCCACCAGCACCACGTGCTCGCGACTGACCTTCTTGCTCGCGGTGCCATCCACGCCCCCCTCGTGCACGAGCGGTCGCATGCCGGCGAACGCGGCGAGCACGTCGCCGCGCGCGGGGATGCGCTGGAGGTATCGACCCGCGTTGTGCAGGATGAACCCGATCTCCTCCTCGGTGGGCTGTGGGTCCTCCTCTGCCACGGGACGCGGGATGTCCGTGGTTCCGATGAGCGTGTGGCCATGCCACGGAATGACGAAGAGCACGCGTCCATCGTCGGTGTGCGGAACCATGATGGCGGTGTCGCTGGGCTGGAAGCTGCGGTCCAGCACGACATGCACCCCCTGCGCGGGCTCGATCATGGGCCGCGCGATCTCGGACTCCATCGCGCGAACGCCATCCGCGAAGATGCCCGTGCAGTTCACGACCGTGCGCGCGCGGATGCGAACGGTCCGCCCCGTCAAGGCGCAGCTCGCCTCTGCACCAGACACCCGCCCGCTCTCCCTGACCAGTGAAACCACGCGCATCGATCGAACAGCGATGGCCCCGCGCAGTTCCGCGGTCCGCAGCAGGCTGATCGCCATGCGCGCGTCATCGAATTGTCCGTCGTGGTACTCGACGCCGCCGCGCAGACCATCCAGATGGACGTTCGGAATGCGCGCGATGACCTCCTCGCGCCCGACGAACCGGCTGGGCTTCAGGTTCAGGCTGCCCGCGAGCGCGTCGTACAGCTTCAGGCCGGCGCCGTAGAACGGACCCTCCCACCACTTGAAGCTTGGCACGATGAACGGAAGCGGATGCACCAGATGCGGCGCGTTGCGATGGAGCAGACCGCGCTCGCGAAGCGCCTCGCGCACCAGACCGAAGTCCAGCTGCTCCAGATAGCGCACGCCGCCGTGCACAAGCTTGGTGCTGCGGCTGCTCGTGCCGGCAGCCCAGTCGTTCGCCTCGACGATCGCGGTTCGAAGGCCTCGCGTGACCGCGTCCACCGCGACGCCAAGTCCCGTCGCGCCCCCGCCGATCACCAGCACGTCGAAGTGCTCGGCACCCAGGGCGTCCAGGCCCTGGGTGCGCTGGCGAATGGCCTCGCGCCTCGCTTCCTGGAGCCTCGCAGCCAGCGCAGGACCGATGATCATCGAACCACCTCTTCGGCAGGATGCCATGAACGGCTGCACTCGACCGCGCGCTCCCAGCGAGCGCGGGCCTCGGCGCGCCGACCCGGATCCCACGTGGGCTGGAACGTCCGATCCACCGTTCGCATCCGAGCCAGCTGCGCCGCGTCGCTCCAGAGGCCGCATCCAAGCCCCGCCATGAACGCCGCACCCTGCGCGGTCGTCTCGACCACCTTCGGTCGCTCCAGCACGATGCCAAGCAGTTCCGCCTGCAGCTGCATCAGGAAGTCGCTCGCCGCCGCGCCTCCATCCACACGCAACAAGGACAGCGGCGTGCCCGCATCCGCGCTCATGGCATCGGCGAGATCCGCCACCTGGTGCGCGATCCCCTCCAGCGTGGCGCGCGCGATGTGCGCGGCCGTGGTGCCGCGCGTGATGCCCAGCATGGCGCCGCGCGCGTGCGGGTCCCAACGAGGCGCGCCCAGTCCCGTGAAGGCGGGCACCATCATCACGCCGCCCGCATCGGACACGCTCGCCGCCAGCGCATTCACCTCGGGCGCGGTTCGGATGATGCCCAGTCCATCGCGCAGCCACTGGATCGCGCTGCCGCCGACGAAGACGCTGCCCTCCAGGGCATGATGCGCAGGCTCTGCCGAACGTTGCCACGCGACCGTGCCGAGCAGACGATGTCGACTCGTCGCCGCGCGCGTGCCCGTCTGCATGAGCATGAAGCAGCCCGTGCCGAACGTGTTCTTCGCCATCCCTGGCTCCGTGCAGCGCTGCCCGAACAGGGCGGCCTGCTGATCCCCCAGGATGCCATGCACCGGGATCTCCGCACCCAGCAGCTCGGCCTTCGAGACGCCGAACGCCGCGTCACTCGGCTGGATGCGGGGCAGGATGGATGCCGGCACGCGCAACGCGGCGAGCAACTCGGGATCCCATGCGAGCGTGCGCCGATCCATCAGCATGGTGCGGCTCGCGTTCGTCACGTCGGTCGCGTGCACCGCCCCGCCGCTCAGGTTCCAGAGCAGCCAGCTGTCGACCGTGCCTGCGGCAAGTTCGCCGCGCTCGGCGCGCGTCCTCGCACCGGACACGTGATCCAGGAGCCACGCGATCTTGGTGGCGCTGAAGTAGGGATCCAGCAGCAGACCCGTGCGCTCGATCACCATCGGCTCGATGCCGGAGGCCCGAAGCGCCTCGATCTGCGGCGACGTCCGGCGATCCTGCCACACGATCGCCGGCGCGATCGGCAGGCCCGAGGCACGCTCCCACACCACGACCGTCTCGCGCTGGTTCGTGATGCCGATCGCGGCGACGTCCGCGGCGGCGACGCCGGCTGCCTTCAGCGCGCCCCGCGCGGTGTCGAGCTGCGTCCTCCAGATCTCCTGCGCATCATGCTCCACCCATCCAGGCTGCGGGAAGCCCTGCGTGAACTCGCGCTGCGCCGTGCCGCGCGCCACACCCGATGCGTCGAACACGATCGCCCGCGAGCTCGTGGTCCCCTGATCCAGCGCCAGGATGTGCGTTCGCGACATGGACCTGGCCTGGACGAAGGATCACATCGCGCTGCCAAGACCGATCGCGCGACGCCACGCGCTCACCTGGCCCAGATGCATCTGCAGGTGGCTTCCGCAGAGGAACATGGTGGCGGCGCCGATCGTCGGAAGCATCTCGGTCATTCGACCACCCATGGGGTTCGGTCGCTGCATCACCTCGTCCGGCACGGTCTCCAACGCGTCGGCCAGCGCCGTGTAACGCTCCACGTAGCGCTGCACCACCGCGTCCTTGCCGGGATAGCGGCCGTCCTGCTCCACGCAGGGCGCTCCGTTCTTGAAGAGCTCCTCCCACTTCTCGGGAAGCGGCTTCGCGAGCTCCGGACGTCCGATGAGCCCGAATGCCTTCTCGGGATAGATCGCGAGATGGCCGATGTTGAACAGCGCGCTGTTCATGCCATGACTGGGCATATGTCCGAACTTCGCCTCAGGCGCATCGGCGCAGAGCTTCTGTCCATACCCGATCGCCATGCGGAGGCCGGAGGCGATCATCGATCCGATGCTGGTGTGGGTCGCGGTGGTCATGCGCGGATGCTAGCCGCGCGCGTCAGCCGCCCACGAAGCGGTCGTAGACACCAAGCGCCGCATCCCGATCCGTGCACCGCCCCACGATCGCGCGGCCATCGGCGAACACCGTGAGCTCGTAGGGAACGCCATCGGCGTTGCGTGCGGAGTCGATCTCGCCGTGCAGGCGGTCACCCTGGCGATCGAACCGGCCGTGCGCCTGCAGTCGTGCCGCCAGTCGTTCCAGGCTCACGGCCCCGCGCGCACCGGCCGCGGGCAGCACCTGCACCGCGCCGCGGCCGCACAGGCTTGCGGTCCGCTCGCCGCCAGCCTCCAGGTACTCGAACTTCCGCCCGACGCAGCACGCGCACGCCGGATCTCGCTGCACCACCACGGAGACCACGCGATTGCGATCAAGGTCCGCGCACCACAGTCCGCGATCCACGAGATCCAGACGCCCAACCAGCACGCGCATCGCCTGCAGCGCCGCGAACGAGCCCGCGAGTCCCACCACCGGCCCCGCCACACCCGCCGTGTCGCAGGTCTCGAGCGCGCCCGGCTGCGGCATCTCGGGGAAAACGCAGCGCAGGCACGCTCCGTCGGGAAGCACCGCGAGCGATCGTCCCTGCATGGCCACGGCCGCCGCGTGCACGAAGGGAATCCGCTCGCGCACGGCCAGGTCGTTCAGCACCAGGCGACCCTCGATGTTGTCCAGACCGTCCACGATCACGCCCACACCCCGCGCGAGCTCCATCGCGTTGCCGGGCCCGAGATGCTCCACACAGGCGTGCACCCGCACCCCCGGCGCGATCTCCCGCACGCGCCGTGCGGCGGCCTCGGCCTTCGCCACGCGATCGCGCGCGTCGCGCTCGGTGAAGAGCACCTGCCGGTGGAGGTTGCTCATCTCGACCACGTCGCGATCGACCAGCGTGAGCTCGCCCACGCCCGCGCGCGCGAGCCATTCCACGATCACGCCGCCGAGGGCGCCACAGCCCGCCACGAGCGCGTGCGCACCGGCGAGGCGGATCTGTCCCGCCTGGCCCATCCATGCAAGAAGCGTCTGACGGTGGTGGATCTCGTGCACACGCGCATTCTCCCCGCACAGCCCAAAAAGAGAAGCGCCCGCGGTCCGACAACCGCGGGCGCTGAGGCTGCGAGCCTTGGCTCGTTCAGATCACCACGCGAAGTGCGCGAACGCCTTGTTGGCGTCGGCCATGCGGTGGGTGTTCTCCTTGGTCTGGATGGCCTTACCTTCGCCCTTCGCGGCCCCGAAGAGCTCCGCGGCGAGCTTCAGGTGCATGGGCTTGCCCTTCTCCTCGCGAGTGGCTTCCAGGATCCAGCGGAAGGTCAGGCTCTGCTGGCGACGGCGGTTCAGCTGCATCGGCACCTGGTAGTTCGCGCCGCCGACGCGCTTCGAGCGCACCTCGACGACCGGGCGCACGTTGTCCAGGGCCTTCTGGAAGACCTCGATCGCGGTGCGTGGCAGGTTCTCCGGCTTCTCCTTGTCCAGCTTGGCCTGAATCGCGTCGAATGCCGCGTACACGACCTTCTGCGCGGTGGCCTTCTTGCCGTCGTACATCAGGCAGTTGATGAACTTCGCCACCGTGGTGTCCTGGTAGCGGGGATCGGGCTGAAGCTGCTTCTCGCTGTGCGTGATGCGTCCGCTCATGGGCGGTTCCTCCTGGTTGGCTCGGCGACCGAGGCCGTGGCCTGGGTCCATCGTTCACCGCGGGTCGGGCGACATGCCCGGAGGTGGAAGCCCGCGATTACTTGCCGAATCGGGTTGTGCCCCCTGGAAGGGGGCGATGCGTTCAGTCTGCGTACGAGTGACGATCGATCACTTCTTCTTGGCCGCGGCGGCAGCCTTCTTCTTCACGCCGTAGAGCGAGCGACCCTTCTTGCGACCATCGACGCCGAGGCAGTCGAGGGTGCCGCGCACCACGTGGTAGCGCACGCCGGGAAGGTCACGCACACGGCCGCCGCGCACGAGCACGATGCTGTGCTCCTGAAGATTGTGGCCCTCGCCGCCGATGTAGGCGGTGACTTCCTTGCCGTTGCTCAGTCGCACGCGGCACACCTTGCGAAGCGCCGAGTTGGGCTTCTTCGGGGTGACGGTCTTCACCTGCAGGCACACGCCGCGCTTCTGCGGGCAGCGAGCGAGGTCCTTGACCTTGCTCTTGGCGGGCTTGTCGCGGCGAGGGTTGCGAACGAGCTGATTGATGGTCGGCATGCAGGAGTCCTGTGGAAGAACCGGCCTTGCAGGGCCGGATCGGCGAGTGTAACGCAGATTGGAGGGCCTCCGCAAGGGTTTGAAACCGCCGATCCGGGCACGACTTCACGCCCAACACCCGATTTCGGCTCGTTTCAGCCCCTGCCGCGCCGCATCCGCTCGATGGCGGCCACTGCCAGCGCGTCGCACCGCGTGTTCTCCGGGTGCTCGTTGTGTCCCCGGATCCACTCCGGCGACAGGCGGTGGGTGGCGCGAAGGGCGTCGAGCTGCCTCCACAAATCCTCATTTTTCACGGGCTTTTTGGCTGCGGTTCGCCATCCTCTCGACTTCCAGCCATCCAGCCATTCGCGCAGGCCCTTGACCACATACTCGCTGTCGGAGACCACCCGGACAGCCGAAGGCCCTGACAGCGCCTCGAGACCGCGGATCACGGCGAGCAATTCCATCCGATTGTTCGTTGTTTCCGGCTCGCCCCCGCTCACCTCCAGGTCACCCTGAAGTCCAGGACCCCTCAAGACGAAGGCCCAACCACCCGGTCCAGGGTTGCCGGAACAGGCCCCGTCGGTGAACAGTTCAAACGAGCCCATGCGGAGGTATCGGTTCGAGGATCCTTGGAGTGCCAAACAACGCCCGATAGCGGAGTCGGACCTTGTTATCGGAATTGCTAACGCCTTGACATCAATGCGGGTTTGGTTACCTTGTGGGGCTCCCTGCAGGGTCCCCTGCGGGAACTTCTACCGAGGACGCCATGACCCCAGCTTTCCGCCAGTCTCCAGGTCGTACCCGCCGCCGTCGTTCGCATCAGGCGATCAAGGCCGTGCACACCGTCCTCTGCCCGAACTGCGGCACCGCCAAGCGTCCGCACACCGCCTGCACGGGCTGTGGCTACGTTCGTCCCGGCCTGCAGGTGAAGACCTCTCGCGCGGGCCAGTGATCCATGCGACTCGGCGTGGACGTCATGGGCGGCGACAACGCCCCTGACGAAATCCTCAAGGGCTGTCTGCAGGCGCTCCCGAAACTTCCGCCGGAAGATCGGCTGGTTCTCTACGGCGATCGCCGCGTCATCGAGGAGACACTGAGCGAACGCGGCATCCGCGACGCGCGCATCGAGATCGTGGCGACCACCGAGGTGATCGGCATGGACGACGCGCCCGTCGACGCGATCCGCTCCAAGAAGGATGCCAGCCTGGTCGTCATGGCCAAGCACGCGGGGCCCAAGGCGGAGAACCGTCTTGACGCGATCGTGAGCGCCGGCAACACCGGCGCGATGGTCGGCGCCGCGCAGATGTACATGCGCCGTCTGCCGAACGTGATCCGCCCCGGCATCGCGGTGACCGTGCCGACCTTCGCGGGTCCGGTGGTCCTGATCGACGTCGGTGCCAACATCGAGCCCCGCCCTGCGCATCTGGCGCAGTACGGCGTGATGGGCGAGGCCTACGCCCGCGCCATGATCGGCATTCCGCAGCCGCGCGTGGCCATCATGAACGTGGGCGGCGAGGAGCAGAAGGGCACCGACGACATGCGCCTGGCGCGCGACCTGCTGCGCAGCGCGGAAGGCCTGAATTTCACGGGCTTCGTCGAGGGCCGCGGCGTGTTCGACGGCGAGGCTGACGTGGTCATCACCGACGGCGTGGTGGGCAACGTCATGATCAAGCTGGCCGAGGGCCTCTCGAGCGGCATCTTCAAGGCGCTGGCACGCGAGGTGCTCGCCATCGATCCGGAACTGGCTGCGCGTCTGGAGCCCGTCGTGAAGAGCCTCTACGCGAAGCACGACTATCACGAGTACGGCGGTGCTCCGCTGCTGGGCGTGAACGGCGTCTGCCTCATCAGCCACGGCAGCAGCCAGGCGCGCACGATCATGAACGCGATCCTGCGCATGCGCCAGTTCGTGATCACCGGCCTGAACGGCCAGATCAGCCAACGCCTTGGCGAACTGCGGGGCGTGGGCGCCGACGCCGAGGTGAACGCGTGACGCGAATCGCCGGCGCCCCAGGCGTCCGGATCGTCGGCACGGGCAGCGCGGTGCCGGAACGACGCCTGACGAACGACGATCTCTCGCGCATGGTCGACACCAGCGACGAGTGGATCGTGCAGCGCACGGGCATCCGCGAACGCCGCGTGAGCGACCCCAGCAAGGAAGGCACCTTCACCCTGAACCGCGACGCGCTGAAGAACGCGCTCGACGCCTCGGGCATGAAGGGAAGCGACCTGGACCTGATCATCGTGGGCACCTGCACGCAGGAGATGAGCTGCCCCAGCGTGGCCTGCCGCGTGGCCGGCGAGGTCGGCGCGGTGGGCGCTGGCGCCTTCGACGTGGTCGCCGCGTGCAGCGGCTTCGTCTACAGCATGAATCTGGCCGATTCGCTCATCCGCAGCGGGCGCTTCAAGCGCATCGGCGTGTGCGGAGGCGACGCCATGAGCACCGTGATCGACTATCAGGAGCGCTCCGTGAGCATCCTGTTCGGCGACGCGGCCGGCGCGGCGATCCTGGTCGCCGACGAGAACCCCGACCGCGGATGCATCCATCAGCAGCTTGGCAGTGACGGGCGCGACTGGTCCGGCCTCTACATGCCACGCCGCCCGCAGGAGGTGCCGGAAGCCGACCTGGACAACCCGATCCGGCTCGGCTGTCTGCGCATGAATGGCCGCGAGGTCTTCAAGTTCGCCGTGAACCGCTTCCGCGAGGTGATCGAGGACGCGCTTTCCGCCACGAAGCTCACGCCAGCCGATCTGAGCCAGGTGATCTGCCACCAGAGCAACATCCGCATCATCGAGAGCGCGATGGAGAAGATCGGCCTGCCGCGCGAGAAGGTCTACGTGAACATCGATCGCTTCGGAAACTCGAGCGCCGGCAGCGTGGGACTGTGCCTGGACCAGCTGTGGCGCGCGGGCAAGGTGCCCGCGGGGCAGCCCATGATGCTCGTGGCCTTCGGCGGCGGCATGACATGGGCGAGCGGCGTCTGGAACGTGTGACCGCGCGCGCCGATGGCGCGGTCCAGCAAGGAGATCGAACATGAGCCTTCAGCACATACTTCTTTGTCCGGGACAGGGCGCACAGTCCGTCGGCATGGGCAAGTCCTGGCGAGACGCCAGCCCGAGCGCAGCCGCGTTGTTCGAGCAGGCCGACCAGATCGTGGAACTCGACGGCGGCATGCCGTTGAGCGCGCTGTGCTTCGACGGGCCGGTCGAGACCCTCAACCGCACCGACGTGAGCCAGCCCGCGCTGTTCACCTGCGGCTACGCCTGCCACGCCGCGCGGACCGAGCACGGCGGCGAAACCCCGATCGCCGCGGCGCTCGGACTTTCGCTGGGTGAATACACCGCATTGGCGCTTGCCGGCGTGTTCTCCTTCGTCGAGGGGCTGCGACTCGTTTCCACGCGCGGTCGCCTCATGCAGCGTGCGGCCGAGGCCAGCAAGGGCGGCATGGTCGCGCTGATCGGCGGCGACGAGGTCAAGGCGAACGAGGTCTGCGCCGCGGCCGCCAAGGGTCAGGTGCTGGTTCCCGCGAACTTCAACGCGCCCGGCCAGATCGTGCTGAGCGGCCACGCCGAGGCATGCGACCGCGCAGTCGAGGTGGCTGGCGCCATGGGCCTGCGCGCGACCAAGCTTGCGGTCGCCGGCGCCTTCCACAGTCCGCTCATGGCGCCCGCGGCCGAAGGCATGGCGCGCGCGCTCGAGACCGTCGAGTTCCGCGCCGCGCGCTGCCCCGTGTGGAGCAACGTGACCGGCAAGCCGCACGGGGCCGACGCCGCAACCCTGAAGTCGCTGCTGGTGGACCAGATCGTGAAGCCGGTACGCTGGGATGCCTGCTGCCTCGACATGCTGTCGTGGCGCAAGGCCCAGGGTCTCGATGCAAGCGCGTCGCTGCACGAGATGGCCCCGGGCAGCGTGCTTCGCGGCCTCATGCGCCGCATCGACCGAACCGCCGAGGTGACCACCCATGACGCCATCGAGGAACCCCAGCGTGCGAAGGCCTGACGCGATCGGAGCCACCCTGCTGGTCGCCGTGCTCGCCGTTGCGGGCTGCGGCAAGAAGGAAGAGGACCAGGCCGCGCAGGCGCCCCCGCCACCACCCGCCCCGGTCGAGACCGTGAAGGTCGAGTCGGTCGAGGAGGTCGTCACGCGACTCGGCCTCGACAAGCGCCTTCGCATGGAGGAAAGCGAGCGTCCCTCCTCCGGCGACGCCGCCTCCGACATGAAGCGACTGGAGGCGCTGCTGGTGTTCTTCGACGCGATGCTGAACGCGAAGGAGGACGCCCTCAAGCCCATGCTCTCCGCGCGCGACAAGGCCACGCTGGAGACCATGGTCAAGGGCGGCGAGTGGAAGACACTGGGCCAGGACGTGGACCGCGTCAGCATTGGCTGCGCAGGCCCGGACGTGCTGGCGGTGTTCCTGGTGGGCGACAAGTTCCAGGGCCAGCTCTGGACCTTCGCGGAGTCGAAGGACAATCCCGACCAGATCCAGCTGGAGGCCCAGCCCAACTGGCCCAACATGATGGACAAGCTCTCGGGCACCACCGCCGAGCCCCGCATCAAGCAGTGGATGGCGTACACCCGAAGTTCGCTCGAGGAATCGAAGAAGCCCGATGTGCCGCTGGAGTCGGCGCAGGAGGATCGTTCGGTGAAGGGCGAGGAACCCGCCTCGGGACAGCCCGGCGGAACGCCCGGCAAGTCGAACTGAGCCAGCCTGCCGGACAGCCGGTTGCGCGCCGACGGGCCGCACCTCATCATGCCCGCCCATTCGGGCGTCAACGTCACTTCCACCAGACAGGAGCGAGCCATCGAAAATCGCGTTGCCATCGTGACAGGAGCCAGCCGAGGCATTGGCCGGGCCATCGCCGAACGGATCGCGAAGGACGGCCGACTGGTCGTGGGCGTGGCACGCAGCGCGGACAACCTTGCCGAGACGGGCGCGGCGATCCAGGCCGCAGGCGGCCGCTTCGAGGCGCGCGGCTGCGATGTGGGCGACGCGACGGCCCTGGCCGCGATGGTCGAGGACGTGGCCGAAAAGCACGGCCGTCTCGACATCCTGGTGAACAACGCGGGCATCACGAAGGACGGCCTCCTCATGCGCATGAGCGACGCCGACTTCGACGACGTGATCCGCGTGAACCTCAAGAGCGCCTTCGTGGCCTGCCGCGCCGCCAGCCGACCCATGATGAAGGGCCGGTTCGGCCGCATCGTGAATGTGGGCAGCGTGAGTGGCCTCATGGGCAATGCGGGCCAGGCCAACTACGCCGCGGCCAAGGCTGGACTGGTGGGCATGACCAAGAGCATCGCGCGTGAACTGGGCTCGAAGGGCATCACCTCCAACGTGGTCGCCCCGGGCTTCATCGAGACCGACATGACCGCGGTCCTCCCGCCGCAGGTGAAGGAGGCGGCTCTGCCGAACATTCCGCTCAAGCGATTCGGCACCCCGAATGACATCGCGGCGGCCATCGGATGGCTGACCGGCGAGGACGGGGGCTACGTGACCGGCCAGGTGATCGTGGTGGACGGCGGCATGGCCATGTGACTTCCCCGGCCGACCGCCTCGTGGCGGTTTTTGGCCTTTCGCGCTACCCTTCCGGCCTTCAGAGACTTCAGGAACCCGGCCAGCCCGGGTCCGCATTCCCAGGAGAAGCGACGTGACCGAGCAAGAGATCGAAACCAAGGTGATCAAGATCGTTTCCGAGCAGATGAGCGTCGAGAAGGAGACGATCACGCGCGACACCAGCTTCACCAATGACCTCAACGCCGACAGTCTCGACACCGTCGAGATGGTCATGGCGCTCGAGGAAGAGTTCGACATCCAGATCCCCGATGATCAGGCGGAGAAGATCCACACCGTGGGTCAGGCCGTCGACATGATCAACAAGGGTCTGGCCGCGAAGTCCTGACCGCGGCGGCCCTCCGCCCCGCACCCCGCATGCCTCGGACGATCACGCTTCGACGCGTCGTCGTGACCGGCCTCGGTGCCGTCACCGACGTCGGCATCGATGTCCCCTCCTTCTGGCAAAGCCTGCTCGAGGGCCGGTCGGGCATCGGTCCGATCACGAACTTCCCCACGACCCCCGACTGGCCGACCCGCTTCGGCGGCGAGGTGAAGGGCTTCGATCCCGAGAAGCACATGGGTGTGGACGGTCGCGAGGCGAAGCGGATGGACCGCTTCTGCCTGTACGGCCTTGGTGCAGCCGTCGAGGCGGCCCGCGACTGCGGCATCGATTTCAACGCGGGCGACTTCGAGCGCCGCGGCGTGGCGATCGGCAGCGGCATCGGCGGCATCGACACGATCGAGGCGAACCACGCCCGACTGATGGAGGGCGGCCCCCGCAAGGTGAGCCCCTTCGTGGTGCCTCGGCTCATGGTGAACGCCTGCGCGGGCCAGACCAGCATCCGCTTCAACCTGCAGGGCGTGAACATCGCGACCGCGACCGCCTGTGCCACCGGCTCGCACGCGGTGGGCGCGGCCTTCCACATGATCCAGCGCGGCGACGCCGACGTGATGCTCGCAGGCGGCGCGGAAGGCGCGATCGGGCCGGTGGCCGTGTCGGCCTTCAGCGCGATGAAGGCGCTGAGCACACGCAACGAGGATCCCACCAAGGCAAGCCGGCCCTTCGACAAGGACCGCGACGGGTTCGTGCTGGCCGAAGGCGCGGCCGTGCTGGTGCTCGAGGAACTGGAACACGCGAAGAAGCGCGGCGCGCGCATCTACGCCGAGGTGCTCGGCTACGGCTGCAGCGGCGACGCCTACCACATCGCGGCTCCGGACGAACAGGGCGCGGGCGCCTTCCGCAGCATGAAGATGGCGCTGCGCGAGGCCGAACTGAACGCCGAGCAGATCGCCTACATCAACGCCCACGGAACCAGCACGCCGCTCGGCGACAAGGCCGAGGTGGTCGCGGTGAAGCGCCTTTTCGGCGATGCGGCCAAGTCGCTCGCCATGAGCAGCACGAAGAGCGTGACCGGTCACGCGCTGGGCGCGGCCGGCGGCATCGAGAGCGTGGCCACGATCCTGGCCATCGTGAACGACACCCTGCCCCCCACGATCAATCTCGACACCCCCGACGAGGGCATGGACCTGAATTTCGTGCCCCACACGCCGCAGCAGCGAAAGACCGATTTCGCGATCAACAACAGTTTCGGCTTCGGCGGGCACAACACCAGCCTGATTTTCGGCCGCTTCCGCGGCTGACCACGCGCCACTCGTGGAATCCGGGGAATCCCCTCCACCGGAGCCCTTGGGGATCCGATATTCCTGTGGCCGGGCAAAGCCGCCCCCACACCACCCATGCCACGCAACATCCCCATCGGCAACGGCGAGATGCTGGTCGCGTTCGACGACCTCTATCGCATCCGCGACCTCTACTGGCCCCATGTGGGCCAGCCCAACCACACCTGCGGTCACCTGCAGCGGTTCGGCGTGTGGGCCGACGGGGCGTTCTCGTGGGTCGACGGTGCGGGATGGCTGCGCGAGCTGCGGTACAAGCGCGACACGCTGGTGACCGAGGTGCGCCTGCGCCACGAGCGGCTGGGCCTCGAGCTGGTCTGCCATGACGCGGTCGACTACTACAGTCCGGTCTTCTTCCGGAAGGTGACGGTGTGCGACCTGCTGGGTCGCGCGCGTGATGTGCGACTGTTCTTCCACGCGGACCTGTCGGTGGCGGAGAGTCCCGTGGGTGACACCGTGGCCTACGACCCGGGCACGGGCGGCCTCGTGCACTACAAGGACGAGTGCTATTTCCTGTTCAACGGCCTGCATCCGGCTGGCTGGGGCATCGGCAGCTGGGCCACCGGCCAGAAGCGCATCGGCGACGCCGAGGGCACCTGGCGCGACGCCGAGGACGGACTGCTGAGCCGCAACGCGATCGCGCAAGGCAGCGTGGACAGCACCGTGGGCCTGCACCTGAACGTGCCCGCCGGTGGCACCGAGCACTGCTTCTACTGGATCGCCTCGGGCAAGAGCTACGACGCGATCCGTCAGCTCGACGACAAGGTCCGTCTGAAGACGCCGCAGCGCATGCTGGACCGCACCGAGGCGTATTGGCGCCTCTGGAGCCAGAAGGAGGCGGTCGCCAACGATCCGCTGCCGGACCATCTTTCCGACCTGCATCGCCGCAGCGCGCTGATCGTGCGCACGCAGATCGACCACGGCGGCGCGATCATCGCGGCCAACGACCACGACATCACGCACTTCGCCGGCGACACCTATTCGTACATGTGGCCGCGTGACGGTGCGCTGGTGTCCTACGCGCTCACGCTGGCCGGCCACAGCGAGCTCAGCCGCAACTTCTTCAACTTCTGCCAGCGCGTGCGGCACGCCGACGGCTATTTCCTGCACAAGTACAACCCGACCGGCACGCTCGCGAGCAGCTGGCATCCCTGGCTCACCGAGAAGGGCCGCTGGCTGCCGATCCAGCAGGACGAGACCGCGCTGGTCACCTGGGCGCTGCGCAAGCACTTCCTGGCCTTCCGCGACGTGGAGTTCATCAAGACGCTCTACAACCCGCTCGTGGTCGACACGGCCAACTGGATGCTGAGCTACCGCGACCACGCGGGACTCCCGCTTCCGAGCTGGGACCTGTGGGAGGAGCGCCGCGGCGTGCATCTGTTCACGGTGTGCGCCACGATCGGCGCGCTGCAGGCGGCCAGCAACTTCGCGGCCGACATGGGCGCCATGGACCGTGCCGCGGAGTTCGGCGAGGGCGCCGAGCGCATGCGCGGCGCGATGATCCGTCACATGTGGGATCCGGAGCGCCGCCTGTTCGCGCGCACGGCGCACCCGCAGGAGGACGGCTCGTACCGGCTCGACTTCACGCTCGACGCCTCCGCCTACGCGCTGTTCGCGTTCGGGGCGCTGGAGGCGACCGATCCGCGCGTCACAAGCCACATGCGCGCGATTCGGGAGCGGCTCTGGGTTCGCACCGAGGTTGGCGGCATCGCGCGCTACGAGCGCGACACCTACCACCAGGTCGAACGACACGCGCTGCACGAGATCCCCGGCAATCCCTGGGTCATCTGCACGCTCTGGTACGCGCAGTGGCTCATCGCGCGTGCCTCGAACGAGGGAGAACTCCGTGAGGCGCTGGAGTATCTGGAGTGGGCGCGTTGGCGCGCCGCCCCCAGCGGCGTGCTGGCCGAACAGTACGACCCCCACTCCGGCGCGCAGATCTCGGTGAGTCCATTGACCTGGAGCCATGCCACGCTCATGACCGTGGTGACCCAGTACCGGCTGAAGCACGCCGCCCTGACCGGCTCGCCCGAGCAGCGGCAGGTGGACCTGACCGAGGAGCCCGCCCGGCACCGCCTGCGCTGAATCTGGCCACAAGCCCTGATTTCAAGGTGCCTTGAAGGATTCCGGACTGTCACTGGGGACTGAATCCATGCGGGGCAGCGGTCGAACTCCCCTCCCATGCAATCGGCCCATCTCCAGGCTGCCGAGGCCCTCGAATCCGTCTCCCGTGCCGTCGCGGAGTGGACTGTGGACCAGCATTGCACCGCCGACGCCTCACTGGAGAGCCGGTTCGGACCGGAGTGTCGCCGGCTGTGGCGTGGCGACGTGCAGGCGCGCGTGGCGCATCTGGTCGAGGCGCTCGCCGCCGACGAGCCCGCCCTCTTCCTGGCCAGCGCCGCATGGAGCCGCGCCGCGTTCCTGGCGCGCGACATGGGCGATGGCGACGTGCTTCGAAGCCTGCGTTGTCTGCGTGAGGTGATCTCCGAGCACCTGCCGTCCAGCGTGTCCGACCGTGCCGCGGCGATGATCGATCGCGCGATCCGCGAGGTCGAGGCGGGACCGCACACGCCCGAGAGTCCGTTGGAGCACATGGGCGACCAGGGCACGCTGGCGCGCCTGTATCTCCTGCACCTTCTGCAACGCGAGCGCGATCACGCCGAACGCATCGTGCAGGAGCAGATCGACGGCAACATGCCACTCGCGGAGATCCATGAGCGCATCCTGGCGCCGGCCATGAACGAGATCGGCCACATGTGGCACATGCGCGAGGCGTCGATCGCGGACGAGCACTACTGCACGGCGAGCACGCTGGCAATTCTTGCCCGCCTGCGCGGGCAGTTCGAGCGGCGCACGTCCAATGGCATGCTGGCCGTCTCGTGCAGCAGCGGCGGCGACATGCACGATCTTGGCATCCGCATGGTCAGCGACCTCATGGAACTCGACGGCTGGAACGTCGAGTGCCTGGGGGCGAACATGCCAGCCCACGACGTGGCCGAGTCGGTCGGTGCGCAGCCGCACCGCGGACCGGCGGACCTGCTGCTGGTGAGCGCGGGCACGCCACTGGCCATCCGCGGCGTCGCCAACCTGATCTCCACCGTGCGTGCCGCGATGGGCAGCCAGGCCCCCGCCGTGCTGGTGGGCGGCATGCCATTCCACCTGGCGCCGAATCTCTGGCGCACCGTGGGCGCCGACGGCTTCGCGCCGCGTGCCGGCATGGCGTCGAACGCCGGAGCCGAGCTGGTCCGTGCCCGACGCACGGGCGCTCGCGCCTGAGACCGGAACGACTCAGAGCATGTCCGCAGCGAGGCTCGCGAGCTCGCTGCGTTCGGTCTTGCTCATGGTGACGTGACCCGCGATGCGCTGGCCCTTCATGCGCTCGATGAGGTGCGCCAGGCCGTTGCTCGCGGCGTCCAGGTAGGGGTTGTCGATCTGCCCGATGTCGCCGGCCAGCACGATCTTGGTGCCCTCGCCCACGCGGCTCACGATCGTCTTCACCTCGTGGGGCGAGAGGTTCTGCGCCTCGTCCACGATCATGAACTGGTGCGGGATGCTGCGGCCGCGGATGTACGTGAGCGGCTCCATGACGAGCTTGCCGCCCGCCACCAGCTGGTCCATGCGCTGCTCCGCCGTGCGGCTGTCCGCCTCGGTGCCGCCGCCACCACGCGTGCTCAGCAGGTAGGACACGTTGTCGAAGATCGGCTGCATCCACAGCGAGAGCTTCTCGTCCTTGTCGCCGGGCAGGTAGCCGATGTCTCGGCCGAGCGGCATGATCGGACGTGCCACCAGCAGCTTGTCGAAGCGCTCCTCGCGGAAGACCTTGTGCAGGCCCGCGGCGATCGCCATCAGCGTCTTGCCGGTGCCCGCGGGGCCGATGAGGGACACGAGGCGCACCTCGTCGTCGAGCAGCAGGTCGAGCGCCATCGTCTGCTGCAGGTTGCGCGCCATGATGCCGTAGACGGGCTTGCGCGGCCCCACCACGGGGATCAGGTGGCCGGTGTCCGCGAGCACGCGGGCCAGACCGGTGTGGCTCTCGTCGGCGTCGTCGGTGAGCGTGACGAACTGGTTCGCGACGAGATCGTGCGCCTTGATCTCCATGCCCTCGGGCGTCTTCAGCAACAGCCCATCGAGCTGCTCCACGCTGAGCTGACGCTCCTGGTAGAGCTCGTCGATGGTCTCGCCGGGGCACGACATGGTGGCGTAGCCCGAGTAGAGCCAGTCGGCGTCCACCCGATCGGCCTCGAAGTCCTCGCTGGGGATGCCCAGCGCGTCGCACTTCACGCGCGCGTTGATGTCCTTGCTGATGAAGATCGTGCGGTTGCCGGCCTCGTGCAGGCGGTGCGCCACGCCCAGGATGCGGTTGTCGGCGCTGTCGAGGTCGAGCGCGAAGGGCGTGGTGCGGTCACAGCGCTCGATGCGGATCGAGCCGCCCTGCTCGTTCCAGACCACGCCCTCGAACAGGCGACCGATGGAGCGAAGCTTGTCGAGCGAGCGGATCACCGTGCGCGCGTTGCGGCCCGTCTCGTCGTTGTTCTTCTTGAACTGGTCGAGTTCCTCGATCACCTGGAGCGGAATGACGACCTCGTGCTCCTCGAACTTGTAGAGCGAGTTCGGGTTGTGCAGCAGCACGTTGGTGTCGAGCACGAAGTGCTTCTTCGTGGCGGCTGCCCCCGGCGTGCCGGACTGCGGCTTGGTGTGCGTGCTCGACTCGGACGTGGGCCGCTGCGCGGCATTCGGAGCGTGCTTCAAGGCGATGACCCCTGTGAAACCTGCGAACCCGAGACTCGAACCGATCATCCTTGATCGGCTCGTCCGACTGCGGAAGCGTCGATTCTGGGACCCGGAAAGTCAAGTTCATCCAGCCTTCATGGAACGCGAATTTTTCCTGCACTAGACTTGCGGGATGAACCCATTCGAATCCACCAATCCGGTGCTGGCAGACGGTCGGCTGGACAACGCCCTTCGCAATGCGCAGGAGGCACAGGCTCCAGCGACCGTGGGCGGCGTGGTGAACAAGACGTGCCTGAGCCTGGCGGTGGCGGTCGCCTTCGGTGCGATCGGCAATTCCGTGGTGAAGGCCAATCCCGGCCTGCTGGGCGTGGTGAACATCGTTAGCCTGGTCGCCTCGCTGGGCGTGGCCTTCGCGATGTACGGCCGCCCCGCGTGGGCCGCCGTGCTGACCCCGGTCTACGCCGCGGTGCAGGGCTTCTTCCTGGGTGCCGTGGCGCTGGTGCTGGACACCCTCCTGGCGCGCAACGGGGTGCGGCTCGCCGGCGGCGTGGCGCTGCAGGCCTTCCTGATGACGCTGGGCGTGTCGACGGCGTGCCTGCTGCTGTATCGCAGCGGCGCGGTCCGCATCACGCAGCGCGGCGCGTTCGTGCTCTGGTGCGCGGTGCTTGGCATCGCGATCACCTACCTGATCACCATGGTGCTGGGATTCTTCGGCGTCAACGTGCCCTTCCTGAGCCTGCCGACGCAGGCGGGCGCGAGCGGTGCCGCGTACATCGGCCTTGCGATCAACGGCGTGATCCTGGTGGTGGCGGCACTGACGCTGATCGCGGACATCCAGCAGGTGGACATGGCGGTTCGGAGCGGGGCCCCGGCCAGTGCCGAGTGGTACCTCGCCTACGGCCTGCTGGTCAGCCTGATCTGGATCTACATGGAGAGCCTGAAGATCGTGTACCGACTGGCGCTGATCTTCGGCGGCGGCAAGCGGGACTGAGTTCGAGGGCGAGTCCCGAACGAGATCATGGCCGATTCCAGGGACACCGAAACCCGCCTTCCCGATGCGGAACCGCGAAGGTTTCTCGCCCTGGCCGCGATCGCGACGGTCTCGGTCGTGCTGCTGTACGTGGCGGGCACGGGTGCCGGTGCACTCGCCGCGTGGCTGGGTGACGTCTACTGGACCGCCAAGGGCCTCGGCTCGCGCGACGTGCTCGACCTGTCGTGGGGAAGCCTGCTGCAGGAAGGGATTCGCGCGATCCTCGACGGCGGGCCGGCAGCGATCTCGATCACGGCGCTGCTGCTTCTCGTCGGCATGAGTCCCGCGCTGATCTCGGCGCCGGCCGTGCTGGTGACACCGGGCGAGCGCTCCAGGCTTCCCCTGCGAATCTCGATGCTCGGCGCGGGAATCCTGGGTGGACTCATCGCGCTGCTGATCGTGATCACGATGATCGAGTTGTTCGCGCTCCTTCGATGGTCCGCTCAGGATCATTCTCCGGCTCGGATCCTGTTTCATCCAGTGCCCATGCTGCTCGCGTGGGCGGCGATGGGCGGCCTGTGGACCCTGCTGTTCCGCGCCGCCGGCCGCCACCGCGACCCGACCCGGATCGATCGGGCCGTTCGATGGCTCTTCGCCGGCAGCCTGGTCGAACTCGCGATCGCTGCGCCGACCTTCGTGATGGCCTGTCGACGCGAACGCTGCGCGTGCGGATGGATGAGCTGGTGGGGCATCGTGTTCGGAGCGGCCACGCTGCTGCTGCTCTGTGGTCCGATGATCCTGCTCATGCGCACGCACGAAACGCGCGTGCAGTGGATGCGGTCCGCGTGCCCACGCTGCGGCTACCCGCAGCGCAGCCGGACCGGAACCTGCTCGGAGTGCGGGCATGTGTTCGGTCCGCCCCTCGCGCAGTAGCCTGTCCGCATGATCGGTGAACTCGCGCTCGCGCTCGAAGCCATCGCGCCCTCGCGCCTGGCCGCGGAATGGGACAAGGTCGGCATGCTGGTGGGCGACCCCTCGAGGCCGCTCAAGCGCGCCCTGCTCTGCATCGACCTGACCGAGGAGACCCTGTCCGAGGCGATCCGCCGCAGGTGCCAGGCGATCGTGGCCTATCACCCGCCAATCTTCGAGCCGATCGCGCGCCTGACCGCGTGGGAACCGCGCGGCGCGCTGCTGCTGCGGTGCATCGAGAACGGCATCGCGCTGTTCTCCCCGCACACCGCGCTCGACGCGGTGCGCGGCGGCGTGACGGACTGGCTGGCGCAACAGCTCGGAGCGGGCGAGCGCTGGGCGATCGAGCCGTCGGTCACCCTGCGCCCGGGCGAGGGAATGAAGATCGTCACCTTCGTGCCGGCCTACGCGGTGGAAGTGGTGCGTGACGCGATGGCGCGAGCCGGCGCAGGCACGATCGGCGCCTATCGCAAGTGCAGCTTCGAGCTCATCGGCCAGGGGACCTTCGAGGGTGGCGCCGGCTCGAAGCCGACCGCAGGCAAGCGTGGCCGCTTCGAGCGCGTCGACGAGATCCGCCTGGAGATGGTGTGCGAGCCGCGCTCACAGGTCGCGGTGGTGCAGGCGATCCGCGCCGTGCATCCCTACGAGGAGGCTCCCGTCGACGTGTTTCGGACGGAATCACACCGCGACGCGACGCAGGGACATGGTCGCATCGTGAGACTCGATCGCCCGCTCACCTGTGCACAGGCGGTCGCGCGGCTTCGACGCTCGCTTCGACTGCCCGCCGGCACCGTGCAGGTGGTGGAGACGAGCCGGGGCCGGCGCCATGCGCGCGTGGGCGTCGTTCCGGGCGCGGGCTTCAGCATGATGGCGAAGGCGGCCGGCGCCGGCTGCACGCTGTTCGTGACGGGCGAGGCGCGGCACCATGATCAGCTCGCCGCGCGCGCTCGAGGGTGCGATCTCGTGCTTGCCGGGCACAGCCAGACGGAGCGCGGCTACCTGCCGCATCTGGCGGCGAGCCTTCGCCCGCACCTGCCGGGCGTGTCCATCCAGATCAGCTCGTCCGACACGCCGCCTTTCCACGCGGCCTGAGCCGGGGCGCGCTCAGCCCTTCTGGCCCTGCGCGGTCTCGCGCGCCAGCATCGCGGCGCCCAGCAGTCCCGCGTCGTCACCGAGTTCGCTCGCCACGACCTCGCACTTGCGGAGACTGCTCGGGAAGACATGGGCCTCGACGGCCTCGCGCACACGGTGCAACCACGGCTTGCCAAGCGCCTCGGTGACGCCACCTCCCAGGATCACCGTGGGCAGGCTGAGGACCGTGATGAGATTCGCGATCGCCAGGCCAAGCAGATCGGCGGACGCGTTGACCACGCTCGTGACGAGCGGATCGCCCTTCTCGTAGCACTCGGCGATCACGCCACTGCCGATGCTGGGCTCGGCCCCGTCCGTCTCGCCCTTCAGGAACTCGCGCAGCATCGATTCGGGATAGTGGCCGATCAGCATCATCATGCTGCGCACCATCGCGGTGCGACTGCAGTGCTCCTCGAGCTTCCGATGCCCCGGGCCCGCGCCGGGGAACAGGATCACGTGACCGACCTCCCCCGCGGTGTGCAGCGGACCGCGCCAGAGCTGGCCGTTCAGGATGAGTCCCCCGCCGATGCCGGTTCCCACCCACATGGCGAGCAGATCGCCGCGCCCCTTGCCGGCGCCCACGCGGCTCTCGCCGAACGCGGCGACGTTCACGTCGTTGTCGACCACGACGGTGCGATCCAGCCTCTTCTCGAGCGCCTCGCGGAGGGGAAAGCGCTTCCAGCCCAGGTTTCCCGCGTGGATCACCACACCCTTCTCCCAGTCCACCGCGCTTGGCGCACCCACGCCGACAGCCCTGATGTCCTTCATCGGCACCTTCGCCTCGTCGCAGGCGCGCTCGATGCCCTCGACCAGACGCGCAAGCACCTTGTCGCGGCCCTCCATCGCCTTCGTCTTGCGCTTGCAGCGGCCAAGGATGCGGCCCTTCTCGTCCACCACGCCAATGGCCATGTTCGTGCCACCAAGGTCCACGCCGACGACCGGTCCTTCGCTTCGATCCTTGCCCATGGTGCGCGCAGCGTAGCGCGGCCATGCGCAGCGTTACACTCGGCGCGATGAGCGAGGCGCATCCACTGACGCCGAAGGAAGTGGCCCACGTGGCGAAGCTGGCGCGACTGGCCGTGCCGAGCGATCGCGTCGAGGCGCTGCGTGGCCAGTTGGCGGGCGTGCTGGGGCACGTGGCCAAGTTGAAGGCGATCGACGTGGAGGGCGTGGAGCCGATGACCACGCCGTTCGACCAGGTGAACCGCCTGGACGCCGACGAGCCCGGTGCGTGCCTGCCGATCCAGGAACTCCTGAAGAATGCGCCCGCCGTCGAGGGGCGCTATCTCGCGGTGCCGAAGGTCCTTGCGGAGGACGCGGGCGGATGACCTTCTCCGACGCCACCGAGATCCGCGATGCCGTGCGCTCGCGCAAGGCGAAGGCGACCGAGATCGTGTCGTCGCTGATCGCCCGCGCCAGGGCCGCCAACGCGAAGTTGAACGCCTTCCACGAGATCCTGGAGGAGGACGCGATGCGCCAGGCGGCCGCGGTCGACGCCTCGATCGCGGCAGGTCGCGACCCGGGGCCGATGGCGGGCGTGCCCGTGGCCGTGAAGGACAACATCGCCACGCGCGAGGGTCACACGACCTGCTCGAGCCGCATGCTGGAGAACTATCGATCGCCCTTCGACGCCACCTGCGTGGAGCGCCTGCGCGCGGCGGGCGCGGTGGTGATGGGCAAGACGAACCTGGACGAGTTCGCCATGGGCTCCAGCAGCGAGCATTGCGCATGGGGCCCCGTGCGCAACCCGTGGGATCCGGCGCGCGTGCCCGGCGGCTCGAGCGGCGGCAGCGCCTCGGCGGCGGCGGCGGCGATCTGCGGCGTGGCGCTTGGCAGCGACACCGGCGGCAGCATCCGACAACCGGCCTCGCTGTGCGGCTGCGTGGGGTTCAAGCCAACCTATGGCCGCGTGAGCCGCTACGGACTGGTGGCCTTCGGCAGCAGCCTGGACCAGGTCGGCCCCCTGGCGCGCACCGTGCGCGACGCCGCGTTGACGTACGCGGTGATGTCGGGTGCGGATCCACGCGACAGCACGAGCGCGCAGCGACCTGTCGAGGACCCGCTGCAGGATCTGGAGCGGCCGATCGAGGGACTCCGCATCGGCGTGCCCACGCAGTACATGAGCGAGGCGAACGATCCGCGCGTGAACGCGCTCATCCAGGCGGCGCTCGATCGACTTCGAGGCGCTGGCGCGTCGATCGTGCCGGTGGAGCTGCCGCTGACCGACGTCGGCATCAGCACCTACTACGTGATCGCCCCCGCCGAGGCGAGCGCGAACCTGGCGCGCTTCGACGGCATCCGCTACGGGCACCGCGCGGCCGCGCGCGCGGGCCAGTCGCTGGATGACCTGTACGCGGAGAGCCGCGCGCAGGGCTTCGGTCCGGAGGTGCAGCGCCGGATCATGCTGGGCACGTACGTGCTGAGCGCCGGCTACTACGACGCCTACTACGGGCGCGCCCTGAAGGTGCGCCGCCTGATCAAGGCCGAGTTCGACCGCGCCTTCGAGCGGTGCGACGTGATCGCCGGGCCCGCGAGCCCCACGCCCGCCTTCCGCCCCGGCGAGCTTTCCGATCCGCTGCAGATGTACCTGTGCGACGTCTACACGGTGAACACGAACATCGCGGGCATTCCTGGCATCAGCGTCCCGGTCGGCTTCGTGGAGGATGACGGCGCCCGCCTGCCGGTCGGCCTGCACCTGCAGGCGCCAGCCATGGCCGATGCTCGACTGCTGCGCGCCGCGCGCATGGTGGAGTCGCTCCACGCGAGCGCCTGCGTGGCCGCGACGATCTGAGCTGTCACCGTGGCCGCGGAATCCGCGCCGCCGCACGGAGTTCGCGATCGAACGCGTCGAGCACGCACCGCGCCAGATCTTCCTGCTCGCCGAAGTTGCCCATCGAGACCTCGACCGCCGTCACGCCGGTCGCGTCGCAACCGATCACGCGCATGGATCCGGGCTGGTCGCTGATGCTGCGCAACACGAACGTGGCACCGATCACCGTGCCGGACGCGTCCGTGAGCCGATCCTGACGCACCATCGCGATCTCGCAGCTCTTCACGGCGCTGATCACGACGTTGCGCACTTCGGACCAGCGACCCGTCGCGCCTGCACGCTCGAACGGCTGCGGCTCCAATCCCGGGGGCTGCGCGGAATCCATCGCCTCGATCGAGCGCGCCTGCTCCTCCGCCGTGAGCCGGCGCGCGACCGTCGACGGCTCTCCCGGCATGCGCACATTGCTGTCGACCGACATGACGTCGTTCGTGCAGGCGCTCAGGAGAAGCGCGGCAGGGATCATGGCGAGACGGTTCACGCCGGCAACCTATCGACCTGCGGCCGATCCTGCCGGGCGGCCCGGATCACGCGGAGCGCCGCCGCCGAGATCGCCTCACCCGAGAGGCGATTCAGACGGATTCGCCGAAGTCCAGCGCGCTTGCCGAACCTCGCGGCGTGAACGATGAACCGGACCTCGCGATGGGTGGTCTGGAATTCGAACCTGGCGCTGGCGGCGTCGACATGAAGCGCCCCCGAGGCCTGACACAGCGCCCGGGGTTTCATGCCAGCGGGTCCTGGCACCAGTGGAGGCGACAGGAGGCCCTGCCAGAGGCCGGAGCCGCGCCGCTCCAGCGCGACCGCCCCATCCCGAACGTCGACCAGTCCATGCAGCACGACCACCTGTCGCTTCGTCCCCGGCTTGGGCGGCGGCACGAGGTCCTGTGAACCCGCCTTGCGCGAGCCGCACATCGCGCGCAGAGGGCATGCGTCACAGCGCGGCGAGACGGGCGTGCAGACCGTCGCGCCAAGTTCCATCAGTGCCTCGTTGGTGCGGCCGGGATTGGCGGCAGCTTGCACGATGCGCGTCGCCGCATCCCAGGTCCATGCCACGCCCGGGCCATCCACCGCGCTGCGCCGTCGATCCACAAGGCGACTGACCACGCGCGCCACGTTTCCATCGACGATCGGCTCGGCTTTCCCGAACGCGATGCTCGCGATCGCGCCCGCGGTGTAGCGCCCCACGCCAGGCAGGTCGCGAAGCGCGATCGGATCGGCTGGCACCTTGCCGCCATGGGTCGCGACGATCTGGCGCGCAGCGGCGTGCAGGGATCGGGCGCGCCGGTAGTAGCCGAGCCCGCGCCAGCAGCGCAGCACCGATTCCACCGATGACCGGGCCATGGCCGCCGGATCGGGAAACCGCTCCATGAATTCCGGAAATCGCTCCGCGACACGAACCACCTGCGTCTGCTGCAGAAGGATCTCGCTGACCAGCGTGGCCCAGGCCGACCGCTCCCGCCGCCAGGGCAGATCCCGCGCCGCCCTCAAGAACCAGCGTTCCAAGGCCTTGGAGAGTCGGGTCGCCGCCGGCAAGTTCGGCTCCTTGCAAACAGCCGCAACCGTCGGCCCGTGGGATGCGGAGGCTGCCTTGCGACCTCCACCGGACCGGCGTACCCTACCCCACCCCCGTTTCGGCTCACGAGAACCTCGTCGCGAATCACCCATGGCCAAGCTGTTCTACACGCTCCAAGAGACTCTGACGAAGCTCGGCAAGGATCAGGAGGCCGTTGACGGCCTGGTGTCCGCCGGCAAGCTTCGCGAGTTCCGCGATCACGACAACAAGCTGATGTTCAAGCGCGAAGAGGTCGACCTGCTGTCGGACGCCCACGGCAGCGGCGAGCTGGACCTCTCCGGAATCCCGGCCGGCAGCGACAGTTTCGAGCTGGATCTCTCCGATTCCTCCGTGGATGACCGGGAGGGCACGGGCCGATCCGCGAGCCCTGTTGGACTCGGTGGCGTCGAGGACAAGACCGACGACTCCCCCTTCGAGCTGGACCTTGCGGAAAGCGCCGCAGGCGCGGCACCCGCGTCGGGAGGCGCCGGGGATCTTGACCTGGATCTCGACCTGGACAGCCCCAAGGCAGGCAGTGCGCCGGCTTTCGATCTGGACCTCGATGACGCGGGCGGTGCTGGCAAGGCGGCATCGGCGTCGATGTCGGGGATCGCGTCGCCCGCGCCGCATGATGACCTGACGCTTGAACTGGATCTGGGCGATGGAGACGGTGCGAGCAAGCCCGGCGGCAAGGCGGCTTCGGCCTCCATGTCCGGCATCGCCGCGCCGGCCGCCCACGAAGACATGACGCTCGAGCTGGATCTTGGCGACGACGCGCCCGCGCCCGCCGCCAAGGCCCCCGCGCGACCGATGGCCGACAGCATGGGCAGCGTCTCCGCTGCCTCCGCGGCCGGAGCTTCCGGCAGCCAGCTGGGACTCGATGGAAGCAACACCGGCGCGTCGCCGGACGGTTCCTCGATCGCGGATCGCATTGGACTGGACGGCGTCTCCTCGGGCAGTGGCCTGATGGACCTGACCAACGACAGCGAGAGCAGCACGATCGGCGCCGCGCTCATGGACGAGGCCTTCTCGTCGGATGAAGGCGCCGAGTTGCCGGCGAACGCGAGCGGCATCTTCGGTGGCGAGTCGAGCGAAGGCGGCGAGAGCGGCGCAGGACTCGCTGCCGCCGTCGGTGCCGCAGCCGGCGTCGCCGTCGCGACGGGCAAGAAGGGCGCGACCGCCGCGATCTTCACGAGCGGTCCCGCAGCCCCCGAGGCCTACAGCGGATCCTGGAGCGGCCTGGGCGTTGGCCTCCTGCTGCCGGCCAGCCTGGGCCTGATCGCGGCAGCCGCGATCGTGGTGTCCAAGCAGCTGGGCGCACCTCCGGACCTTGCCGTCATGTACGCGAGTGACTGGATGATGTACACCGGCGCATTCGCCGGCATCATCGCGGTCAGCGGCGCGATCGGCTTCTTCGTCGGCAAGGCGACGGAGTGACGCTCGGGGCCACCCCGGCATGCTGAACAGGAACGGAGCGGATCAGTGGATTCCCGCGACACTCGTCGCGGTCCCTGTCATGCTGGGCTGTGCGTGGCTCGCGACACGGGGAGAGGTCGGCTGGTGGGTTCCCTTCGGGGTCACGGCCGTCGCGTGGCTTGGATTCCTCGCGTTCTTCCGCGATCCACCGCGCACGTCGCCCCCCTCGAGCGATCGCACCATGGTGAGTCCTGCGGACGGGCTCGTGAGCGCCGTCCTGCGCCAGGCCCAGCACGAGGCGGTCGATGGACCCGCACTCGTGATCCGCGTCTATCTCAGCGTTCTCGACGTGCATGTGAACCGCGTGCCGTGGAGCGGGCAGGTCCTGCAGCGATCGCATCGGCCTGGTCGCTACGTGGATGTCCGCGTGGCCGAGAGCGCGAAGGTCAACGAGAGCATGCTGCTGACCCTGCGGGCATCCGAGGGGTTCCGCTTCGGCGTGCGCCTGGTGTCGGGCGCGGTGGCCCGGCGCATCGCGTGCACCGCGCGGGTCGGCGACACGCTGACCCGTGGCGACCGCATGGGCATGATCAAGTTCGGTTCGACCACGGAGCTGGTGGTCCCGGACGAGGAATTCGAGTGCCTCGTGCAGGTGGGCGATCGCGTGCGCGGTGGGGAAACGGCGCTCGCGCGTCGACGCTGATCAATCCTGTCCCGGATCCTCGAAGCTGGGATCGGGATCCTCCGGAGGCTCCAGGAATCCATCCATGTCGGGCCAGGTCGGCGCGCAACGCAGATTCACCCGCTCAATGCGGCCAAGGTGCTGCCCAAGGATCTGACGCACCGCATCCAGCGCGCTCTCGGCTGGCGCCGGTCGCGGACCACGACCGCCCAGCACCAGGATCACGGCGTGGCAGCTCCCGTCGCTGCGGCATGGTGCCAGCATCGCCCAGCGACCTTCGAGTTCATGCGCGTCATCCGGCTGACCCCACGACGCGGCGTCGGCCGTCGCCACCACCCCGCCGGAGATCATGTGTCCAGGCAGATGCAGCCGCTCCACCCGTGCCATGAATCGCACGGCGCAGTCACTCGTCGAACCGCGGCCGCCTCCGCAGGCCGCGAGGCCCACGCGCTGTCCGGGCCCCGCGAGCCAGACCGCCACGACCGCGTCCGGAAGACAGTTGGCGATGAAATCCGTCGTCTCACGCGCCGCATGCAGGGGGTCCAGTTCGTTCCCGAGCGAGCGCCGAAGCGTCTCGAAACCCGCCGTGGCGGGCGACTCGGCTTCCGCCGGCAGCGACTCGATGAATTGCCGAAGGTCACCGTCGGACCCGCGCGGATCCTGGATGCGCTGCACCAGCGAGCGCAACTGGCTGATGCGCTCCCTGCGTTCGCGCGCCACACGCGCCGACTGCACCGAGGCGCGGACCTCGCGCACGAAAGCCGCCGCGGCCAGTGTGGAGGCCAGTGCGCGCACGGACTCGTCCGAGGATGTGGCGGACGCCCGCGCATTCGCGCCACGTTCGCAACGATCCCCGATCAGCAGCATGCGCGTGCACGGCGAGAGCCGTCGCAACTGCTCCAGCGGTTCCGCTTCATCGAAGGCCATCTCGGCCGCCACCAGCACGACGTCGATCACGCGCTCCACCGATCGAAGGAAGGCGCTCCGCGGGTCCGGCACCACCTCGACGCGATGGCCCTCGGCGACCAGCGCCTCCAGCCAGTCGGGCCAGCGCGCGGCGTCGCCGATGGCGAGCACCTGACCAGCGCCTGTTGCGGAAGTGGACGGATTCGATGCAGGGGTGTTTTCCACGGCCCCGGGGAGGTCGACCGGAAACCGGGGGCACTTCACTTCCCTGCCTGACGAATTCGCGGATTTCTCAGGCCGGCGTTCCGTCTGCGCGACCCACCTTGCGGAGTCGCCACAAACGCACGGCCTCGGCCTCCCGGGGATAGGCCGGCACCACGGCCTCCGGCGGCGTGCACTGCCCCCGCTGCAGCATGGGAAGCCCCGCCGCCAGCACGGCCGAGGCGTGGACCCGCAGCGGAAGCTGGCGGATGCCGCGCCGTTCCACGAGCGCGCGCCACGAGGCCGGCAGGTGCGCGTCCGACACCAGCACGTGGCAGTCACCGGGGTCCCAGGCCGCCACGTCGATCGATCGGCCCGCGACCGGCCCCTGCGCATCGGCCCTCGCGATCCAGGCCTCGTCTCCCTTGGAGGCGAGGGCCACCCAGCACGCCTCGTTCGGCGCAAGTTCTCCCGACAGGATCGCCGCGGCGCGTGCGCATGCGGCACCGCTGACCTGCACCACAGGCACGTGCAGTGCCAGCGCGATCGCCTGCGCGGCCGCGTGCGCGACGCGAAGTCCGGTGAATCCGCCGGGGCCCGCATTCAGCAGGACGCCACGGAGGTGCTCCGGCATGCATCCAGCGCGGCCGACCACTCTCGCGACAGCCGGCAGCAGATCCTCCCGGGTGCGGTCATCGGCATGGACGACTTCCTCGTGGACGGCACCATCGTGCGCGCGGATCGCGATCGATTGCGCGCGCTGGCTCGTCTCCATCGCAAGCACGAAGCCCCGATCAGTCATGCATCGAACCCATCGAAGCCAGCGGCACGGCGCACGAGACCGCCTGCTCGGCGGTTGGCAGCGGCGCACCCAGATCGAACGCGAGCACCACGCCACGCTCGTGGTCGCTGTTCAGGATCACCACGCCGGGAAAGGGCGTCTCCGCGCCCAGTTCCACATGCTTGTGGCCCAGCACGAAGAGCTTCACGCCCCACGCGTCCGCCAGTGCGCGCACCGAGTCCTGCGTCTGCGCCCGCCCCCAGGTCATGCACCACGCCGATCCGGTGCGCGCCGTGTAATCCGTCTCGCCCAACGCACGATCCAGCACGCCCATGTCGAACTTCGGCATCGCCATCGGCGCCGGCAGGGAGTGCGCGCACAGCAGTCCGCTTGCCGAGCGGATCGCGAGCGGCATCGCGCGTATGAATTCGTGGATCGCCTCCTCGACCATGCCGGCATCCTCGCCGAAGCTCCACTCCAGTCCGTCGCGGAACAGCTGCGTGCACTCCCCCGCACCCTTGCTGACGGGCTGCAGGAACGCCTGCGCGATCTCGTGATTGGCGAGCATCGGGTGCACCTGCCCGGGATGCTGGAGGCGAAGCGCCGCCACCTTCGCCAGCATGCGCCAGCTCAGGTCGGCGCCGTGCGTCAGGCGCTCGCCATGGATCAGCTCGTGCAGGATCAGGTGATGGTCGGGCCTGTCCAGCTTCGCGAAATCACACACCTTCTGGAAGTGGATCGGATGGTCATGCAGGTCCCCGGTCGCCACCAGCCGTCCATGCGATGGAAGCATCACGCAGCAGCCGCGACGGAGGGGGTCCTGTCGAAGCGACTGCGCGGCCTGCGCGAAGAGTTCGGCGGCGGACTCGGCGTTCAGATGGTCGACGGACGGCAACTTCACGGGGTGGCCACCACCGCCACGAAACAGCGCGCCACGCCGGTGCCTGTCTCGATCGTCACGGGCACGTAGGCGTAGCCCTGCGCCTTCGTCGAGAGCGTCATGCGAAACCGAACCATCGCGCGATCGCCGACGCGGCGTGAGTCGAGCAACTGCACATGCGCTTCCGGCGCCGCGCACTGGACCTTCAGGACCCGGTCCCAGTACGGCGTCTGCTGCTTGCCCTTCGGAGCGCTCGACTCCAGCTCGATCTCGAGGTCCTTCGCCTCACCGGGCTTCATGCGACCGGCGACCACGATGCTCTCGGGCACGAAGGAGCCGCGTCGATCGACGTCGGGATCGAAGCGCGCGCCGGTCGACTCATGGCGGATGCGGATCGGGACCAGTGCGCAATCCGGCCGATCCGTCTCCACCACCATCCACTGCCGGAACTTGCCGTCGGGCACCATGGTGAAGTCCCAGCGCACCAGATAGTGGCTCCGCGGAGCGTCCTTCGCCGGATCGAAATCCGCGAACTGCGGCGCGGCCCCATCCACGGCGAGCACGCGAAAGGGCTTGCCGTCGGTGGACGCGAACTCGATCGTGCCCGTGCGGTTGCCCTTCAGCGCGTCCACGAATGTCGGAGACGGCTGGACCGGCAAGGTCACGTCACCATGCAGCCTGGCCACCAGCGGACGCGCGCCACCCTCCAGATTCACGAAGACCTTCGCGTCCTTCACCCCCGGCGTTCGCGGCGCATCCAGGCTCGCCTGCAGCTCGATTTCGCCACCCGCGGGAATCTCCTTGCCCGCCAGATCCGTCAGCGTGGTGCACTTGCAGCTTGGAAAGGCGCTCGCGATCTTCACGGGCACGCTGCCGGTGTTGCGCAGCCTGAACGTCCGCACCTGCGAGGATCCCGGTGGAATCCTGCCAAGGTCATGTTCGGCAGGATCCAGCACCACCGGCGATGCCGTCGCCACTGCCGGCGCGGCTGCCGGTGCCTGCGACCGGGCGGCCGAGCCAAGCGCCAGAACCGTCGTCACGATCGGGAGCGCGAATCGCATGGGGCAAGTCTATGGATTCGTCACGGACGGCCCGAGCGCCGCCTGGAGCCCGTCGATCGCCTTCAGCGCACGCCGCTGCGCGGCCTCCATGCGCACCACGGCGGCCGTCAGCCGCGCGATGTCGCCATCTCGAACGGCTTCGGCCACCAGCGGAAGCATGCACGGCGCGTAGCCGTCGTCACGATCGCTCGCGGCAATCAGGCTGCGGAACCACGGCCGACCATCCAGCCCGGCCGGATCGATGAACGCCTGCAGGAACGCGTGCAGGCCAGCCTGGAGCTCGCCCGCGTGCGCGACCGGCATCGATCCATCCAGCACGGCGTCGATCTTCGTGCCTCGATCCACGATCGCCTGGAATCCCGGCCGCAGTCGCTCCAGTTGCGCGCGCATGGCCGGATCCGATGTCGCCAGGATCACGCCATCGAGATGTCGCAGACAGGCTGCTCCCACCGGCGCCACACGCCAGGTCGGTCGGTCGGACTGCGCGATCAGGCCCGCCATCGCCAACGCGATGCGCGTGACCATGGCCGGACTCGCGTAATCGGCCCCCACCGTGGCGCGATACCACGCCACCGTGTCGTAATTGCTGTGGTAGCTGGTTCCCGGCGAACCGCCCGCGCCGATCGAGACGCTTGGCACGCCAGCCCGGCACACGAAGGCGATGTGATCGCTTCCACCACCAAGGCTTCCGAACCGCATTCCATCGGGCGACGCCTTGGCCATGCGCTCGCCCACCGTTTCCGCCGGCTCCACCGAGGCCAGCGCGATGCCTGCCGCCTCACGCGCAACGGTGTCGAGTTCCGGCGAGATCGAGAGCCCCGGGTTCGGGCCCATCGCGGCCATGTCCAGATTCACGTACAGCAGCGCATCGCGCGCCAGCGTGGCTTCATTCGCCTCGCACCACTCGGTGCTTCCGATGATGCCGAACTCCTCCGCACCCCATGCCGCGAAACGCAGCGTGCGCGCGGGGCGCATTCCCACGCGAGCCGCCTCGGCCGCGCAACGGGCCGCCTCCAGCAGGCACATGGTGCCGGCGGCGGGATCCGCCGACCCGAAGCCCCAGGCGTCGTGATGGCAGCCGAGCATCACGAACTCGCTCGAGTCCGAGGTTCCCTTCAGCGTGGCGATGACGTTCGCCGACTCGCCGACGAATCGCTCCTGTTCGACCATGAGCCGCACACGCAGCGCGTCGCCGCCTTCAAGCCGATACGGCATCGCGAGTCCGCCGCGCCACGACTCGGGCACCTCGGGGCCCTGGAACCGGGCCAGGATCATGCCCGCGGCGCCGTAGCCGATCGGCTGCACCGGAATGCGCGGCAGATCGAGGGCGGCGGGATCAAGCCGAGCGGCCGCATCCGACGCGAAGACGCCCGGCGTGCCCGGATCGCCCGGATAGGGCAGCGTGTTCAGCGTGCCACGCTGGATGCATGCGTCGTTCGCCCAGCCACCGCCCTCGGGCCACACCTGCCCCTTCGCGAAGCCAGCGTCGGCAGGGTCCGTGTACAGGATGACGCCCGCAGCCCCCTGCTCCTGCGCGAAGCGCGCCTTGTAGCCGCGGAAGCATCGGCCGTAGCGCACCAGCACGATCTTCCCGCGCACATCGACGCCGAGCTTGCGCAACTCCGCGTAGTCCTGTCGCAGCCCGTAATTGGCGTAGACCACCGGCGCCGTCACGTCGCCGGATCCACTGAACGCGTTCCAGCCGTAGGTCAGGTCGGGGTGCGCCGTCGATGGATCCGCCAGCAGGTCGCGCTCATCGATCGGAACCGCCAACACGCCCCGCGATGGCTGCGACGGCCCCGTGGCTCCGACGATCTCGAGCGCCGCGCGCACGGGTCGGCTCAGCAGGCTTCGGAAGCGGTGCACCTCGACCTCCAGACCCATCGCCACGAAGGCCGCACGGATGCGCTCGATCTGGCGTGCGTCGCCGGGCGTGCCGGCGACATGCGGCTCGGAAGCCAGCAGCTCATGGAAGCGCGAGAGGTCCGCGGGCGACACGAGCGCGCCAAGCGAGCGCGCGTAATCCCCGGTGCCACCGCCGCGTGCGGACCCGACCACCGCAAGCATCGACAGGAGAGCGGCGAGGCACGCGCGCATCACGTCTCAGTGCGCCTTCGCGGGTGCCTTGTCCTGGCCGAACACCTCGGGCCATGGATTCACCGAGTGACAGGCACGCCCCGTGCGCTCCACGTAGTCCTGGTGATAGGCCTCGGCGGGCCAGAATCGCTTCGCGGGCTCGATCACCGTGACGATCTTCCTGCCGAGGTACTTCGGACTCGACTGCAGCGCGAGCTTGAAGGCCTCGGCCTCGCGCTGCTGCTCCGCGTCGGTCGTGAACACGGCGCTGCGATACTGGTCGCCCACGTCGGGGCCCTGACGGTCCAGCTGCGTCGGATCATGCATGCGGAAGAACCCGTCGAGCAGTTGCCGATAGGTCACCTTCGCCGGGTCGTACAGCACCCGCACCGCCTCGGCGTGGCCGGTCGCGTGACCACACACGTCCTCGTAGGTGGGCGCCTCGGTGGAGCCATTCATGTAGCCGCTCTCGACACCAGCCACGCCCGGGCATTCCTGGAAGCGGTGCTCGATGCCCCAGAAACAGCCGCCCGCGAAGTAGGCCGTCTTGAGCGGAAGCGGCTGGCTCGCCAACGGAATGGGCTGCCCCTTCTCGACGAAGTTCAGCGCCGCCGAGTTCAGGCAGTAGCGCAGGCCGGTGGGGCGAGGTCCGTCCTCGAACACGTGTCCCAGGTGTGCCCCGCATCGCGCACACTCGATCTCGATGCGCTCCATGCCGTGGCTCTCGTCCTTGACGTAGGCGACATGATCCTTGTCGAAGGGCGTGAAGAAACTCGGCCAGCCGGTGCCCGAATTGAACTTGTGCTCGCTCGAGAAGAGAGGAAGCCCGCAGACCACGCAGGCGTAGAAACCGTCCTTCTTGTTGTCGAGCAGGTTGCCGCAGAACGCGGCCTCGGTGCCCGACTTCTGCGTGACGCGGTACTGCTCGGGGGTGAGGTTCTTGGCCAGGCGCTCCACGTCGGCGGCCGGAAGGCGGGCGATCGAGTAGCCGGACCTGGAAATCGTTCGGGGGGACTGGGGCATCTTGGCTTCCTGGGGAGACTCCTGCAGTCGAATGGCGCCCACACAGACCGCACCCGCGGTCAGGGAGAACAGGGCGAGCAGGATCAGGGATCGCAGGCGCATGAGGGCTGGATCGTATGCCTGCGCCGACGGCGAGGTGCGACCCAACTTGGGAATAGACTGCGCGCGGATGCCCCGTCCCTCCCGCCTTTGCGCCCTCTCCGGACCGTTCCTGCTGGCAAGTCTGCTCGGCGCCGGTTGTCGAACGCCCCCGGCTCCCGAGATTCCCACGTACGCCGGCGAGGCGAAGGTCGGCTCGGTGACCCGACCGAGCCTGCCTCGGAAGGTGCTCCCGCTGCGGCAGGCGCACGCCCTGCTGACCGAGCCGGAACCATCGCACGGCAGTTTCGGGCAGGCCGTGGCCTGCTCGGGAAACACGGTGGTCGTCGGTGCCCCCAAGGCGGGCCCCTCGGGCAAGGTTTGGATCTACGACGCAGAACATCTCGACAAGCCCGCGATCTGCCTGCTGCCTCCTCCGGGCTCCAGCAAGGAGCGCTTTGGAAGCGCGGTCGCGATCTCGCCGAATGGAGATCGTGTCGCCGTGGGGTCGCCGAACGCGACCATCGCGGGCGTGCGTGAACTCGGACGCGTCGACCTGTGGCGCCGCGAGGGCGAGGCATGGGTTCACGAGCGTGCCTTCACGGATCCGGACACATCGAGCGAGTTCCAGCACTTCGGCGCGAGCGTCGCGCTGGATGGCGAATGCCTGATCGCGGGCGCGCCCGACGCAAGCATGACGGTGACGGACGACGTCCTGAAGACGCGCGTCCGGCGCGAGCGACCGGATCCGGGCGCCCCGATGCCGAAGGAGGCGCCCGAGACCATCGTCGAGACGACCGAGGAGCCGTCGATCCGACAGCACTTCATCCGCGAGGGCGCGGTGCTGGTCTGGCAGCAGGACAAGACCGGCACCTGGACCGGGCCCGAGTATTGCTTCCTGACCCGCGGGCGCCCCATGGCACGCTTCGGAACGGCGATCGCGCATGATGGCACCCAGACGGTCATCAGCGCTCCGCCCCAGATGACCAAGTACGGCGTCGAGGGCGGCACCATCTCGGTGTTCATCCGTCGCCCGGACGCACCGTGGCGACCGAACGCCAATGCGGTCATCGCTCCACAGGAGGCCGAAGCCTCGGACCTGTTCGGCACCGCGATCGCCACGGCTCCCGGACTTGCGGTCTCCGGCATCCCGAACGCGAACACGCCGCTGGCGGTGGATGCCGGACGGGTGCTGGTGTTCCAGCAGAACGTGGCGACACGTCTCTGGATCGAGAGTGCACCCCTGGAATCGCCGGCCCCCGAGGTGGGATCCAGTTTCGGAAAGGCAGTCGCCGTCTGGGGTGAACTCGTCGTGGTCGGCCAACCCTCGGCAGCGCGAGTGCATGGATCAGGAACCGTGTTCGCGTTCGAGAAGCGCGCGCAATCCTCGTCGACCGACGAAACGCAGCTGGAGCAGGTGGATGATCTGGCGCTTCGCAAGCGACTGGGCCGATCGGTGCAGCGCGGCACGACCTGGGAAGCGACCGAGGAGTGGGCCGCGCCCGCGATCGCGCGCGTGGAGAACCTCGGACAAACCATCGCGACATCCGCGGTCTGGGCGGTGGTCGGAGCACCGGCGACGAACGGGCAGAAGAGCCATGTGGTCCTGTACCGCAAGTCCTCGGCGATCGATCGGACAACGACGCCGCCACCACCCTCGGAACCGAGTCCGGTCCCGGAGAAGGCCTCCGTGCCGCCCGTCGCACCCGAGGAACGCGCTCCAGAAGCCCAGTCGAAGCCCCATTTCGAGCCTCCTCCTGCATACCCCGGGTCTTCGCTATAGTGTTCGCCCGTCGGACAGGTGTCCGAGCGGTTGAAGGAGCAGCATTGGAAATGCTGTATACGGGTAACCGTATCGCGGGTTCGAATCCCGCCCTGTCCGCTTTTGGCGGCGCTCCGTTCGCCGCCTGAACCGACGAATCCCCGTCGACCCTCGTGTCGTCGGGCACATCTCGCGGGCTGTAGCGCAGCTTGGTAGCGCGTTTGACTGGGGGTCAAAAGGTCGCAGGTTCAAATCCTGTCAGCCCGACTCCTCCGCTCAGAACCGGAAGGCTTCGCCTTCCGGTTCTTCGCTTTGGAGTCGGTCTGCCTTGCATGGCCTGCGCCATGCAAGCGTGCGGCGCTTCGCGCCTCACCCAGGATTCATGATCCGCGGCTGCGCCGCGGATTCAAATCCCCGCTTCGCCTTCCGGTTCTTCGCTTTGGAGTCGGTCTGCCTTGCATGGCCTGCGCCATGCAAGCGTGCGGCGCTTCGCGCCTCACCCAGGATTCATGATCCGCGGCTGCGCCCGGCTTCTCCGTCCCGCGGCTCAAGTCGACAGCATCGCCAGCGCGCGCACTCGGGACACCGAAGGATCTTCACGGGCCGTCCCGTGGCACCGATGCGGATGCCGGGCACATCGAAGATCGATCCGCAGGTCAGGCAGCATGCCTGCCAGTGGCGGTTCGTGTGGGCGACCAGCCCTCGAATCCAGTCGCTCACTGCCCCTGCGCCATGCTGAAGCCGGGCTTTCCGTCGAAGGTGCGCAGCAGTTCGTAGCTGCAGACGGTGTACCTGGCGGCGACGCGTTGCAGCAGGTCGATCGTCTGCGGTTGCGCAACGATGGCGCCGTCCACGCGCTCGAATCGCGCGCGCCAGTAGTCCACGCAATCGGTGTACACGCTGCCCGTCGGCCACACTTGCGTGCCGCGGTTCGAGATCAGCTTCAGCCTGAACGGCGTTCCCTGCGAGACTTCCTGCAGGTGCTTCGCGAGCTCCTGGCAGCCCTCGGCCGCGTCGAGATAGACGTCCGCACCCACCACCTCGGTCTTGCCTGGACCGAAGGTGTGCACCGCCGCCGCGCTGAAGGGCTTCACCGGCGCCTTGAAGGTGACCCGATCTTCGGCATCCGGCACGGCCGTGATCAGCGAAGGCTTCTGGCCGAGCCGCTTGGCCACCTCGCGCACGAAGTCCATCGTGCCCAGGGCGGGCTTGGCGGCATCACCGAAGTCGCCCGTGCGCACGCCCTGCTCGAGCGAGGCCAGCAGCGCGTTCTCGAGCCGCGCCGCCGTGCCCATCATGCCGACATGCCGCAGCAGCATGATCGTGCTCAGGATGAGGGAGCACGGATTCGCGATGCCCTTGCCGGCGATGTCCGGCGCGGTGCCGTGCACCGCCTCGAAGATGCTGATGTGGTTTCCGATGTTGGCGCTGGGCGCGAAGCCCAGACCACCCACCAGGCCTGCCGCCAGGTCGCTCGCGATGTCGCCCTGCAGGTTCGGCAGCACGATCATGCGGTACTGCTGCGGCTTCATGACCAGGTTCATGCAGAGCGCATCCACGATCACGTCGGCCGTCTCGATCTCGGGATAATCCGCGGCCACGGCCTTGAAGCGCTCCAGGAACAGGCCATCGGTCATCTTCATGATGTTGGCCTTGTGGCCACAGTGCACCTTCCTGATGCCCATGCGGCGCGCCGTCTCGAACGCGAATCGATGCACGGCATCGCTGCCCGGCGCGCTGATCAGGCGCTTGCACTGCACCACGTCGTTGCTCAGCCGGTGCTCGATGCCGCCGTAGGTGTCCTCGATGTTCTCGCGGACGATGAAGAAGTCCACGCTCACGCCGCTGCGGCTGTAGGGCGTCATCACGCCCGGCAGCGTGCGGAAGTGGCGCAGGTTCGCGAAGGCGTTCCACATCTTGCGGGCCGTCACGTTGATCGACTTGCCGCCGCCGCCCTTCGGCGTCTCCATGGGGCCCTTCAGGAGCAGGCCGCATGCCTCGACCGTCTCGATCGCCGCGTTCGTCATGCCGCGCGTCTCGCCGCGGTCGAAGCAGTGCTTGCCCATCTCCACCGGCACGAACTCGATCGCCTGCGAGCCGCCCGCTGCCTTCAGCAGCTCGAGCGTGGCGTTCATGATCTCGGGGCCGATTCCGTCTCCGGGGGCAAGGGCGATGCGCATGGGGGTCTCCTTGGGGGCAAGGAGCGTAGCCGCGTCACGCCTGCGGCATCATGGCCGCGGCCGAGGCACCAGAATCAGCGCCGCGGCGGCGACAAGAAGGGTCTGGGCCGCGTAGGCGGCCTCGCTCGCGCGATGCGCCGCATCCAGCGCGGAACGCGCCGCGGCGGCTCGTGGCTGGTCGTCGGACACGAGCGCCTCGGTGCGCTCGACAGCGTGGTCCGCGATGGTCCGGGCGAGCGCAAGTTGCGCCCCACCGATCGCGCCGGCGACCACGAGTCCGGCCGCAGACCACCGCAGCCGCCGGGCCCCAGGACCGCCGGTACGCGCTCTTCGCAGCAGGAGCCACGCGCCAGCGGGACCCACCACCATCCCAAGCATGAACACCGCGAGGAAGGCGGGCTGCGCGAGCACGCCCGCGAGCACGCGCCCCGTCTCCTCCGCATCCAGCATGCGCGTGTCACGCGAGGCGAACTGCACCCCCGCGCGCTTCAGCGCCATGAACAGCCAGCCCGCATTCGCGCCAGCCCCGATCAGGAGCGACAACCACCCGCCGATCAGCAACCCGGCGAGGAACGGCGGTCGAGCCACGGTCTGCGCTGCGGACGAGGGCTGCACCGACGCATTCTAGGGTGCCGCGCACGAGCCCTCACTCGAGGAACATCTGGTTCGCGGCGCACATCGCATCGAACCGCGTGCGGAAGATCTCGACGAGCTCCGGATCGAAGTGACTGCCGGACTCCGACAGGATGGTCTCGAGGACGCGTTCGGGCGGCCACGGGTCCTTGTAGACGCGCCGGGACATGAGTGCGTCGAACACGTCGGCCAGCGCCACGCAGCGCGCGAAGATCGGGATCTCCGGACCTGCCGGGGCAGGCACGTCCTCGGGTCGACGGCCCAGGCGCCCCAGCTCCGCGATGATCGTCTGGTGCGAGGGATAGCCGCGACCGTCCCAACGCGACTGGTGGTAGAGGATCACGTCGGCCGTGGCCTCATCGAGCGCCGTCGAGAGCCCATCGAGGGTGCGCACCCCATGCACCGGATGCAGTTCCATCACCGCGCGCTCGTCGGCATCCAGCTTGCCGGGCTTCTTCAGGATGGCGTCCGGAATGGCGACCTTCCCGAGATCGTGCAGCATCGCGGCCGTGCGCAGCAGGTCGAGCTTCCGCTCCATCTCGCGCTCCGGCATCGACCGGCGCTCCGCCCAGGCCTGGTACAGCAGTGCCGCGACTTCCGCCACGCGCTTGACGTGCGCGCCCGTCTCCTTCGGATCACGCATCTCGGCGAGCCGCATCATGCGAAGCACCATCGATCGGCCCAGCTGCGAGCGCTCCAGCGCCATCGCGGCAAGGCCCGCGAAGTGCTGCGCCAGCTTCCGGTCGTCGTCGGTGAACTCGCGACCGTGGTGTGCCCCCTGGGCGCGCGGATTGATCAGCTGCAGCACGCCCAGCAGGCGATGCGCCGAATCCCGCAGGGCGACCGCAAGCACCGCTCGCGTGCGATACCCGGTGGCCTCGTCGAAGGAACGGTTGAATCGGAACGGCACGTCCGGCGGCAGGTCGTACGCGTCCTTCACGATCACCAGACCATCCACGGCGCCCGCGCCCGCGATGCTGGCGCGGTCGATCGGAAGGTGCACCGGACTTCGCTTGGGATCGGGGAAGCGCGTCTCGATGTTCAGCACGTCGTTCTGCGCGTAGGTGAACACCAGACGATCCCCATCCCGGAGCAGGATGCTGCCGGCCTCGCAGGCGAAGGCGCCGCGCGCCTCGGCCAGCAGGCGCTTCAGCAGCATGTCCAGATCCTGCAGCATGTGCAGCGCTGCCCCGATGCGGTTCAGGGTCTCGAGGCGGAGCGACAGGTCCGTCTGCAGGCGGGCGTTCAGCGCCGCCAGTTCCTGCGTGCGCTCCTGCAGCAGCTGCTCCGCCAGCTCGCGTGCCAGCAACTGCCGCTCGGCCCGGCGGTTGGCGGCCTCGGCCTCGTCGAGCAGCCGCACCTGCGTGGCGACCATCTCCGACTGGCGCAACGCGTGCCGCACGCGCACCACGAACTCGGCCTGCGATGGCATCTTCACGATGTAGTCGAACGCGCCCGCATCGAACGCCGCCGCCTTGTTCTCGGGACGCTCATCCCCGGACAGCACGATGATCTGCACGCCAGGCAGGTCCCGGCACGCCACGTACTGGGCGACCAGCGCAAGACCGTTTCCGTCCGCCAGCACCGTGTCCTGCAGGATGACGTTGGGCTTCAGACGAACGGCGGCGTCAAGTGCCTCGGCGAAGGTGGCGACCGAATGCACGACCCACGTGGGGCGGCTCGCAAGCATCGAGCGAACCGCCGCGACGACCGTCGGCTGATCATCGACCACAAGGATGGTCGCGCGGTCCTGGACGGGGGGCTCGTGCATGGGGAGTCCGACCAGCCCGCACCTGCCCGTCGTCGGGCCAAGCGCATGCCTGCCGATTGTGCGAGCATACCCGTGGACCGAATCATGGACGCCGCCCTGCAGGGAATCCTGGTGATCGACAAGCCGCTCGGCATGACGAGCATGCGTGCGGTGGAGCGCGTGCGTCGTGCGCTCGGTGGCGCGAAGGCCGGACACGCGGGAACGCTGGATCCGCTGGCGACCGGCGTGCTGATCGTCGCGATCGGTCGCGCGACCAAGCAGATCCCCCTCCTCATGGGACTCGAGAAGCGCTACGAGACCGAGGTGGACCTGAGCGCCACCACCGCCACGCTGGACACCGAGGGCGAGCGCGTCGCTGCGGCGCTGGATGGGCCTCCTCCCTCGCGCGATCAGGTGCTCGCGGCGCTGGAGTCCTTCCGCGGCACTTTCGCGCAGGCGCCACCGGCCTTCAGCGCCATCAAGATCCAGGGCCGTCGTGCCTACGACCTTGCGCGCAAGGGTGACGCCGTGGAGCCACAGCCTCGCGACGTGACCGTGCACGCTCTGGAGCTGCTGGACTACGCGTGGCCGGTCGCGCGACTGTCGATCCGCTGCGCGAAGGGGTTCTACGTGCGCAGTCTGGCGCGCGACCTGGCGCTTCGCCTTGGAACACTCGGCCACTGCCTGTCGATCCGGCGCACCGCGATCGGTCCCTATGACCTGTCGATGGCGATGCCGCTCAAGGACGATCCGCAGGGGCTGGAGCGGGCGATCCGTCCGTTTTCGCCGCCGGCCGATTCGCGGTGAACAGCAGCAGCGCCATGCCCGTCAGCAGCAGCACGTCCGCCACGTTGAACACCCACGGGAAGAGTTCACCGCTTCCACCCGGCCACCGCAGCCCGAACGGAAGGTTCCAGCGCGGCGTCATGTGAAGGAAGTCGCGTACCGCCCCGAACACCAGGCGGTCATGGAGATTTCCCAGTCCGCCCGCCAGCACGAGCGCGATGCCGACATGCGCCCAGCGCGCACGTCGCGTGGTCCACCAGCCGAACACGCCGACCGCCGCGACGACGGCCACGGCCGTGAAGGCGATGAACACCGGCCTTCGCTGCTGCCCAAGCCCGAACACCGCGCCATGGTTCAGCACGAGCCGGAAGTCCAGGAGATCGCCGGGCAATGCGCACACACCCTGATGCCACGGCAACCGATACGAGGGATTGCCCGCGATCTCGTCGTAGGGAAGCTCCACCGGCTGCCCCGCGACGGTGCGGAACGCCCATGTCTTCGTGGCCAGATCCAGCGCGAGGCCCGACAGCGTGATCGCCACGAGCAGCACCCAGCACCCGGCGCATCGCCAGGCGGGCCGATCGGACGGAGCCGGTTGCCCGGCGGACTCGCTCACCGCGCGACGCCGCGCTCGACCAGCCGAGCGGCCTCCACCGTGTACTTCGCCAGCGGATTCGCGTCCAGGCGCGCCTTCGGGATGGGCTTGCCCGTGATCTGGCAGACGCCGTAGGTCCGGTCCGTGATGCGCTGCAGCGCGGCGTCGATCTCGGCCAGCTTCTCGCGGTCGCTCGCGGCCATGTTCAGCGCGAACTCCTGATCGAAGGTGTCGGTGCCCACGTCAGCCATGTGCAGCGGCATGTTGCTGAGGTTGCCGCCGCTCGAGCGGAGCGCCTCGTCCTCCAGGCTGTCCACGCGGCCGATGAGTTCCAGGCGGCTGCGCAGCAGCACCTCGCGATAGCCCTCGAGTTCCTTGGCAGAGAGCTTGGTCCGGATCTCGGAGACGTCGATCGCCTCCTCGGCGGCCTTGGCCTTCGCGGCGGCCTCCGAGGCCTTCGAGGACTTCTTCTTGGTCGGCACGTTCTTGCCGCTCAGCATGCGCACGCGACGGCCGTTGACCATCACGTAGCCCGAACTGTCGGCCTTCTGCTGCACGGCCACGGCGGCCACGCTGAGCGCGGTCGCGTAGTCGATCTTCGGCGTCTTCTTGCCCTTCTCCTCGACCGGCTCCTTCTTGGGCATGGGTCGCGGCGCGTTCTTGCCGATGGGCGGCGGCGGCACGCGGTTCGGATGCTTCTTGGTCGGCGGCGGCGGCGACGACGGCACCACCGACACGGCGGGCTTCGCGGTGTTGATCGGCTTCATGCCACCCGACAGCGGCTTCATGCCTGCCTTCGCGGCTGGCTTGGCGGACTTGGCGGATGCCTTCGCCTTGGGGGCGGACTTCTTTGTTGGCTTCTTGGAGGGCACGCGAGTCTTCCGGGGGGTGGGGGTGACGGGTTGGAGTGCCGGAGCACGCGGCTCCAGGCCTCTGCCCGGGAGACCCGGAATTGTCCGGGGACGGTGAGGCTGCGTCAATCGACCGGGATTCCCGATCCCGCGGCACCAAAACGAGGGGGTAGCGGCGGTTGGGTGCCAGAGAACCTGGCCGTAATGGCGGTGGGCCCACGGATGGCCCGGAGCCGCACGGCGCGCTCGGTCATGAAGCCGCCGCTTCCGGAGCCTTCACTGGGCCACGGATCCGATCGCCCGGAACTTCTCGAACCGGAGCCGGATGAGGGTCTCGGGCGCCACGCGCTGAAGTTCTCGAACCGAATCGACGATCCAGGACTGCAGCCGGTCGGCGGTGGCCTGCGGATCGCGATGCGCGCCGCCATGCGGCTCCGGAATCACCGCGTCGACGAGCCCGTTGCGCAGGTTCGATTCGGCGGTCAGCGCCAGCGCGGTCGCGGCAGCGGTGTTGGTCTGCTCGTTGGCCTTCTTCCAGAGGATCGC
>Ga0164293_10000177_pt1 | contig 45345 bp, 48 predicted proteins | sample GEODES118metaG_FD_111487 | JGI IMG/M metagenome (GOLD analysis project Ga0164293, IMG submission 111487) | Eutrophic lake water microbial communities from Lake Mendota, Wisconsin, USA - GEODES118 metaG | ecosystem: Environmental > Aquatic > Freshwater > Lake | place: USA: Lake Mendota...
AAATTGAAACAATGTCAAGGTTACTACTAAAGTAGAGGCAAAGGGATACCTAAGAATTTGCACCGGATATTTGAATTTCTGTAGTAATTCCGATTTAATGTATTTCCGTTTGAGTACATTTAAATACAACCAAATTGCTAAGATTGTCAACAGCAACATAGCAAAAATCAGTTCGTGATTAAAAATATAGAAGAGAACCAACAAAGTTTCTTTTTTAAACGAATACACTAAATTGGATTTGAAGTCGAGAGAATTTGAACCTTTTTTAAAGAGGCTTTCATGTTTGAAAAACAGATCATTTACTTCTGCTTTCCTTAAATTTTCTACTTCAATGATATCTGATTCTACACTATATTTGAATTTAGTGCCTAGTATTTGCAGTTTATGAATGCTGTCTAATGCATTTTTTAGGCGTAGGTGTAAGGATTTGTAGTTATTGTCAACCGTCATAAAGCGATTAAAATAAATCATTTTTGATACGGAATCCACGGGAGACAAATACAATTCTTTGCTGGTAAATAAGGAGTCAATTTTATTTTGTATGCCACCAAGAGCCTTATTATTGCCGTTTATTTTGACCAATTGCGATTCGATTCGATTGGAAATTTCATTTAGTAACAGACTCGTAACAGTTAGGTTTCGATACGTTAAATACCTACTGTCATTTTCAAAAAGACCAACTAAAGCTACTTTTTTTATTTCGATTTCATATTCTAATTCTTTGGTAAATCCCTTGTAGTCAATCCCTTTTTTGATGGTGTTTTCGGCATTTTGAATTTCAAAATCAATCGCATTAAAAAGCTCATTCTGCTTCCGAATTAAAAAGTTATTGGAGTATTTATCTAAATTTTCGTTCAGTCCTGCTTCGGTAAATTCACTAAAAACACGGTAGGTGTTTTTTTCGTTGTCTTCGCTGGAGAGAATTTTTACGGTATCAATTTGAATAGAATCTTTACTTTTTTTTTTAGGAATTTTTTGAGCAAATCCCGAAAAGCACGTTCCAAATAACAGGAGGAATAGTATTTTATATAACTTCATAAGTAACAGAAAATAAAATGATCAATTAATGAAAGGTTCTGTTTGTCAGCAAATTTTAAGCTACTATATGCATGCAATCAGAATCTTATTTCAAAAATACTCTTTTTTTATGTAAATGTATGTGTAACAAAAGTTACTTTTGAAAACAATTGGAAGAAGTACTTTTGTTTAAAATGTAAATATGGAGTTGACGCATTTACTGGGTTATATTTTGGCTGTTTTTGTTGGGATTTCATTGGGCTTAATTGGCAGTGGTGGATCGATACTAACAGTTCCTATTTTAGTATATATTATGGCTGTTGAACCGGTTTTGGCAACAGCCTATTCCTTGTTTATCGTAGGGTCAACTGCCTTAGTAGGTGGTGTTCAAAGTGCCCGACTCAAAAAAGTTGATTTTAAAACTGCTATTATTTTCGGTATTCCCTCTATTGTGGCGGTTTATTTAACAAGGGCGTATTTAGTGCCTTTTTTACCGGAAACCTTCTTCACGTTTCAGTCGTTTACACTTACAAAACCCATTGCGTTGATGCTTCTGTTTGCCGTAGTGATGATTTTGGCTTCTTTTTCAATGATTCGGCCTTCTAAAATTTTAGTCGATGAACATGTACCAATGCAGTACAATTATCCGATGATTTTAGTAGAAGGTACATTGGTAGGTGTTTTAACCGGATTGGTAGGGGCAGGTGGTGGCTTTTTAATTATACCTGCGTTAGTTTTGTTAGCAAAAATGCCGATGAAATTAGCGGTTGGGACTTCACTTTTTATCATCGCGGCTAAATCACTTTTGGGCTTTTTAGGCGACTTAAAAGGAGACGAAAGTATCGATTGGAATTTATTACTCATTTTTACAGCACTTTCCATCCTTGGTATTTTTATTGGAATCTCGTTAGCCAAAAAGGTGGAAGGAGCCAAATTGAAAACAGGTTTCGGATGGTTTGTTTTAGTGATGGGTGTGTATATTATTTTAAAAGAATTGGTTTTATAAAATGGAAATAACTCGAAAGCAACATTGGGAAACTATTTATGAAACCAAAAAATTTGAAGAAGTTAGTTGGTATCAGCCTGTTCCGGAAGTAAGTTTAACTATCCTATCAGAATTTGGTTTTACAAACGATAAAGCGATTATTGATATTGGGTGTGGAGGTAGTCATTTTGTTGATTTTCTTTTGAAGCAAAATTACACAGATATTAGTGTATTAGATATTTCAGAAAAGGCCTTGCAAAGAGTACAGAATCGTTTAGAATCTAAAGCGAAAAATGTAAATTGGATTGCATCAGATATTACTGAATTTAAATCCTCCAAAAAATATTATTTTTGGCATGACCGTGCTGTTTTTCACTTTCTGACTGAATCTAACGATGTAAAAAAATATGCTGAAGTTGCAGCTGACAGTATTTCTGAAAAGGGAATAATGGTTATTGGAACCTTTTCAAAAAATGGTCCGTTAAAATGTTCAGGGATTGAAATAAAACAATATAATGAAAAAGAAATGAGTGCCGTTTTTGAACGTGATTTTGAATTGGTTAACTTCCGTGAAATAATTCATATTACGCCTTTGCAATCAGAACAGCATTTTATCTTTTGTGTATTTCATAAAAATGATACAAAAAACTAACTTTTCCGGTATTTTATTTACAATTGCAATAGCAATCGTTGTGTTCATATCAACACACTTTTTTTCTTTTTTAAACAGCATTCTTCTGGGTTTATTATTTGGAATTGTAATAGGAAATACAGTTAAAATACCACTTTATTTTCAACCCGGAATTGCTTTTATGGGATCTAAAATGCTTGAATTATCGATTGTTTTTTTAGCTTTTGGCATCAATTATACCCATATGGGAAAATTGGGTTGGGAAAGTTTTATCATTATAGGATTTGTCGTTTTTTCATTGTTACTTATTACTGTTTATTTAGCAAAAAAAATGAATTGTCCGAGTTCTGTCGGATGGTTAGTGGGTTTTGGGACTGCAATTTGTGGATCTAGTGCCATCGCAGCTTTAGCGCCCAGTATTAATAAAAATAAAGAAGATGTTGGGGTGGCAATGGCAGTTGTGAATTTATACGGAACGATTGGAATGTTAGTTTTACCCCTTTTGTTAACTGCTTTTTCTTTTTCAACGTTGCAAAGTAGCTTGATTCTTGGAGGTACGTTACATTCTGTGGGCAATGTAGTGGGAGCCGGATATGCAATGACTTCTGAAATTGGGGAACAATCATTAGCCATAAAATTGGCACGAGTAGCTCTGCTTTCACCGGGATTGATTTTCTTTAATTATCTCACACAACGTAATTCCGATAAAAATTGGAAACAACACCTTAAATTGCCTTGGTATTTATGGGCTTTTATCGCAATTACTATTGTCGTATCTATTTTTAATTTACCAAAACCAGTTATTGATGGTGCTTCTGAAATTGGAAAAATAATTTTAACATTCGCAATGATTGCAATTGGACTTACAGTTAGTTTTGCAGCATTGTTGCAATCGGGTAAAAGAGGACTGGTGTTTGGATTACTACTTTTTATTATTCAACTATTTTTAGTATTAATTGGTTTTTTATTGCTTAAGAATTAATTATTTCGTTGTGTTTTTTTATTGATAGTAATCTTTTCAAAGAAAAAACTACAATAGAAATTTAGATTATTCTAATTTTATCAAAAAATTATAACAATGAGAAATTTATATTTGTTACTTTTATTTGCAGTTTTAGTAATGCCAACAATTTCCTGTAACTCAAAAGACAAGAAAGAGTTAATTGTTAAAAAAAGTGAAATTACTTTTCAGAAAAGCAATATTCCGATTGATAGTTTAACCATCAAATCTTTTTTTAATTCGTATCCAAAAGTTCAGCAGTATGAAAAAGATGTTTTTGAATTATATCAAAAACATCAATATAACCAGATTTGGTATGATGATAAGGGAATTATTGAACTTGGTAATACGCTTTACAATAGATTTAAAGAACTTGATAAAGAAGGAGTCGTTGCCGTTTTTCCTTATGAAAGTTTAATTGATAGTGTTTTTGAAGAGATTGTTGACAATAAGATAGCACAAACAGATTCTGAGCTCTTAATTACCACGTTGTATATTTTTTATGCTAAAAAAGTGGTAAAGGGTATAGATGAAGAAACTTCCAAATCATTGGAATGGTTATTACCTCGTAAGCAAATTTCTTATACCAGCTTGTTGGATTCGATAATGCTTCATCCTGACGATATTAGTAAACAGAAAAAAGTACTATTCAATCAATATTACAAATTACGCGATGTTCTTCAAAAATATCGCGAAATAGAAAAAAAAGGGGGTTGGGTAAATGTAGAAGTTAATGCTGATTTCAAGGTTTTTAAACCAGGTGATTCTGCTTTTCAAATTGGCCAAATCAGAGACCGATTATTTTTAACCGGCGAACTCAAACAAAATAATCAAAGCACTACATATGACAATGAATTAGTTGAAGCGATTCAAAAATTTCTAGAACAGAATGGTAAAAATCCAACAGATAAAATAGAACTTTCAACGATAAAATTATTGAACATTTCTATTACTGAACGGATTAAAAAGATTTTGGTGAATATGGAACGTTGTCGTTGGTTATCGCCTGAAATGGTCAAAGCAAATGAATATGTGGTGGTTAATATTCCCTCTTATAAATTATTTTTTGTCAGAAATGGAAAACAGGAATTAGTATCGCCTGTCATAGTTGGTAAGGCAATGAATAAAACCGTAATTTTCAGTGGTTCTATGAGTTATATTGTTTTTAGTCCGTATTGGAATATACCAACGAGTATTATCAAAAAAGAAATCAAACCGGCTATTGCCAAAAACAAAAATTATTTGGCTTCCCATAATATGGAGTGGAATAATGGTAACATTCGACAAAAACCCGGTAAAAATAATTCGTTAGGTTTAGTTAAATTTATTTTTCCAAATTCCAATAATATCTATTTGCATGATACACCTGCTAAAAGTTTATTTGAAAAAGAAACGAGAGCTTTCAGTCATGGTTGTATTCGTGTAGGTAAAGCAAGAGATTTAGCCCTCACCATTTTAAAAGATGATCCAAATTGGACAACGGAAAAAATAGATGCAGCAATGAATTCAGGGAAAGAAAATTGGTATACTTTAAAAAATAAAATACCGGTTTACATAGGTTATTTTACGGCATGGGTGAATGCAAATGGCGAAATTAATTTTTATGATGATATTTATGAAAGAGACGAACGATTATTGAAATTAATTTATACGGAATAAAGAAGATAATTAATTGATTTTTAATGAATCAACATAATGATTAATAAATTTTCATATATTTTTCTTGCTAAAACAATTTGTATTATTGTTATATTCTTCTTTAATACATTCAATTTGTTTTCGCAAACAGAAAATCAATTTACCAATGAATTTCAGTTTAATAGAAATATAGGAAAACTTACTGCAACGGAATTTGATTTTTCTCAGGGATTTACAAGTGGAGAAGAGGAAAACAATCCGTTTTATAAAAATTCACAAATTTCTGCTCGTCTATGGCTTCATTATTTTGTTAATAAAAAATGGAAATTATCAGGATTTGCGGCTTTTTTCTATAATCGTGATGTTCCTGAAATTTCTCAAAAAAAATCACCCGAAGTTCGATTTGCTTTTCAAGGTATTTATTATATCAATAGAACCGATTATGTACTTACCAATAGATTGCGGATTGAAGACAGAATACTCGGAAATGCAGAAGGAACTGTAGATATCGTTTATCGTTTTCGGGAAATGATCAAATTAGTTTACCCAATTTCGTATGTGCAGATTGGAAAAGGATCGTTATATGGAATTGTTTCTGAGGAATTGGTTTTTAAAACTAAAGGTTCTACTACCGGCGAAGGTTTTTTTGACCGAAATCGTTTAACGTTAGGATTAGGTTATTCGTTTACGGATACTATCCAATTTGAGTTAACTTATTTGAATGAATATTTGCCAAGAAATGCATCCGATAAAATGTATAATATAGTGTCAACAACGCTAATTTTTAATGATTTAATTTATGCCTTGAAACGCAAAAGCGGGAGTATTCAGGCTTATTAAGTTGTTTTCAAAGTGAATTTTTCTTGAAGTTTGTAAACTTTTTATTTAAAAAATAGTCAACTTTTTATTATGCTTATTTATTATTTACTACATTTGATTTAATCTTACTGATTGTCCGTTATTAGTCATAACCCTATAATGGTTGCTATACTAGCCTGTCGAATAATTTTTCTTCAAAATACCGTCTATTTAGCTTATAAACAAACTCATTTAGGTATAATTGTAAATATTTTTCTTTGATTTTATGAAAATTTCCTAGAAAATTTCTTTTGGCATTGCTAATTGCAATATGTACCCACTTTAAAGTTTCTGCTGTTGTTTCTTTATTTGATTTTTCTGTAATATGAAATTCTACATAATTTGCAATATCAATAAATAATGTGCTTTTGTCTGTAAAAAGAATACTCTTTTCAGAAATTGATTCTTGGATTGTTTGGTTTATTTTCTTTTTCAACGGTTCAAGCCCAAATTGTTCAGTTTGGATTAAAAGGAGGTTACAACAGTGCTACATTATCCGGACAAGATGACAATAAGGCCTTATCAGGGTTTCATGTAAGTACATTAGCTGAGATTGAAATTGTGTTTTTGTCTATTCAACCGGAGTTGGTTTATTCTAAACAAGGTTCTGCTTTTGACAATGGCGATGATGTAAAATTAGATTACATATATGTGTCAATTATGGCGAAATTAAACATATTAAAAATTCTTTATGTGGTAGCAGATCCGCAATTCGGTTTTTTAGTAGGAGCTGATGATGGCGCAGATAATGCAAAAGACAACAACAAACTACCGATTTTTCTTTAGGCGAAGGTGCATGGGTTGAACTTTTTGACACATTTGATTTGTGTTTACGTTATGACATAGGAACAACAGATGTTACTAAAGCAACTGGTGATTATAAAAATAACGTGTTCCAAATTGGTTTGGCCTACAAATTCTATATATTAGAGATAGGAATAAAAAAAGTGTAAGAAGATTCAAGCACTTTTTTTGTTTTAAATTTAATGTTTAGAATTATTGAAGTAATGAAGTACAATCGATTATAAATGAAGTTAACAAAAAAAATCCTGCGTATGAATTACGCAGGATTTTCAGAATTAATAAATATGTTACAGGCCACCTTTTAAATATTTTTGCCAATTTTCAAGTTCCTCCCAACTTCCCTCATCTGCAAGTCTTGCTTGCGACGACCATGTACTTGGATTATGAATTGTATAAGAAGGACCCGCATCTTCTAATATTTTTTGTAATCTTTTTGTAGATGAATTGGCTAATTGATTAAAACTCCAAATTCCATCGTTATTTAACAAACCTTGTATTTTAGGACCAATGCCTTCTACTTTCGTAAGATCATCTTTTACTGAATCATCGGCTGCAAATCGTGCCGGAGTATTGCTTGTTTCAGCAACAGCAGCAGCACCACCAAATAATTGTTTTAGAAGCCAACCTAATAAAAGACCTAATAAGAAAGCTCCTAAAAGCCATAATAACCATGACCAAAATACATTACTACCATCACAAGCTGTTGTATTAATTGCTAATTTTAACATAATATATAATTTTTAAATTTTTGATTAATTGAATTCTATTTCTGCTCTTCTGTTTAATTGTTTGCCTTCTTCAGTAGATCCGTCAGCAATTGGTTGAGTTTCTCCTTTCGAATCTGTTGTAATTTTGCCAGGTTCAAGCCCTTTATTAACTAAGTATTTTTTGATTTGTTCTGCTCGCTCCAAACCAAGATTATAATTGTATTGGGTATCTCCATCTTTATCGGTGTGCCCAACAATGTTGATTGATTTTCCAGATAATTTCAAATCATCAGCGAGTTTCGCTAAATAATTAGTTAAATTTTCCGAATCAATTTCTTTAGTCTTGTTATATTCAAAATAAATCAAAACTCTGTCATGTTGCTCTACAACATTTTCGTTACGTACAACCCATTTAAATAATGATTTATGAAAGACATCCGATTGTGATTCTTGACAATTACCCGCAGCATAAGTACCAATTTCAATTTGTTCTACTGTTAATTTGTCTAGAAATAATTCTTTAACTTTCCCTGCACGAGCTAAAGCTAACTCTTTCGTTTCGCCGTCAAAATAAGGGGCGACCACTAAAAGTTTTCTACCTTCGGCAATTGATGTTAAAATCTCTTCTTTCTTTTGAGGCCAACCCTCGGTTGTAATTGGAATGTCTGTATTACAATCATAGGACAAAACTCCCCTGCTAACAACTTTTTGGTCATCACAACACAAAACGGTTTCTTTATACCAATTCCATGAAAGATAAACCAGTAAAAGAAAAAGCAATACAGTAAATAGTGCTAAAATTTTTTTCATTTAAAATGGTTTTAATTATTTATAAATACTCAATAAGTAGTGTAAAATTAATAATATTTTGTTAAAAACAAAAAATTATGAAATTTTTTTAAACATATTTATGTAAATAATTTGTTAACTTATTGCTAATAAAAATTAATTGAATTATTTATTATTTGTAACCTTTGTTACTTAAGAGTGAGAAAGAATTTATTAAATTTGCTATTCAAGTAAATAATATTATGAAGATTGATCAAATTTATACCGGTTGTTTAGCTCAAGGAGCTTATTATATTGAAAGTCAAGGTCAAGTTGCAATTATTGATCCTTTGCGTGAAGTACAACCCTACATAGATAAAGCTGAGCAAAATAATGCTCAAATTAAGTACATATTTGAAACTCATTTCCATGCAGATTTTGTGAGTGGACATGTTACCTTAGCTGAAAAAACAGGTGCTTCAATCATTTTTGGCCCAACGGCGAGTCCGAGTTTTAAAGCTCATATTGCCAAAGACGACGAAGTTTTTCAATTAGGTGATCTAACCATTACCGCTTTGCATACTCCGGGACATACCATGGAAAGCACGACCTATTTGTTGAAAGATAAGAACGGTAAAGATTACGCTATTTTTAGTGGAGACACGTTGTTTTTAGGGGATGTGGGTCGACCCGATTTGGCTCAAAAAGCAGCACACATGACCCAGGAACAATTAGCAGGTTTGTTGTATGACAGTCTGCGAACCAAAATAATGCCTCTGGCAGATGAGGTAATTGTTTATCCGGCACATGGAGCAGGTTCAGCTTGTGGGAAGAATTTAAGTAAGGAGACTGTTGGAACGATAGGAGATCAAAAAGCAACGAATTATGCGTTACGTGCTAACATGACCAAAGAAGAATTTGTGCAAGAGGTAACCAACGGATTATTACCACCTCCGGCTTATTTTCCGATGAATGTAAAAATGAATAAAGAAGGGTATCAAAATGTTGAAAATATTATCAAAGAAGCACAGGCCTACGATCCTAAAACCTTTGAATTGATTGCAAACGACACCGATGCTTTGATTTTAGATGTGCGTCACCAAGATGATTTTGCCAAAGGACATATTCCTAAATCTATTTTTATAGGTTTAGACGGTGGATTTGCTCCGTGGGTTGGTGCCTTAATATTAGATTACAAACAACCCATTTTATTGGTTACCCAAGAAGGCAGAGAAAATGAAACGATTACACGTTTGGCTCGTGTGGGTTACGACAACACCATTGGATACTTAAAAGGTGGCTTTGATGCTTGGAAAAAGGCAGGCTACGAATACGATACGGTTACTACCGTGGAAGCAACAGCGTTGGAACAAAAAATGAAGGACAATGTTCCGGTGTTTGATGTTCGTAAACCGGGCGAATATGCCTCTGAACACGTTTTAGATGTGCCCTCAACACCATTGGACTTTTTAAATGAACACTTGGCGGAATTTCCAAAAGAAGAAAATTTCTATGTGCATTGTGCGGGCGGTTACCGCAGTATGATTGCCGCTTCCATTTTGAAAGCTCGTGGCTATCACAATGTAATTGACGTAAAAGGCGGTTATGCTGCTATAAAAAACACCGGAATCAAACGGACGGCCTATGTTTGCCCGAGTACTTTGTAGAGGTGCTAAGGTGCTGAGGTACTAAGGCTCTAAGGTTTTCTTAGACACCGCATAGCACCTTAGCACCTTAGTACCTTAGTACCTTAGAACCTCAAAAAAATGAAAAAAATAATTGTATTACTACTAATTACCGCACTGACACTTTCGTGCCAATCGCAGTCGGATCCCAAAATAAAAGTACTACCAACAGCTACTTACAAAGAAGCCATTGCAAAAGGTAATGTTCAAATTGTGGATGTTCGTACGCCGGAAGAATTTTCGGAAGGAGCCATTTCAAATGCAATAAACATTAATGTGAATGGGGAATCTTTTGAATCGGACATTCAGAAGCTAGACAAAAATCAGCCGGTGTATGTGTACTGCAGAAGTGGTGCCAGAAGTCAGAAAGCAGCGGAGAAAATGATTGCCATAGGTTTTACGCAAGTCATCGATTTAGAAGGTGGTTATTTGAGTTGGCAGTAGGAGAGAATATTCTAAAGATATAAAGTAATGAAAACGTTCAAAGATATCATTGATTCAGAAAAACCCGTATTGGTTGATTTTTTCGCCACTTGGTGCGGACCTTGTCAGTCATTAGCTCCCATTTTAAAAGAAGTGAAAGACAGTTTGGGCGAACGCATTTCCATTATTAAAATAGATGTGGATAAGAACCAAGCACTTGCTGCCGATTATCAAGTTCGCGGAGTACCAACGATGATGCTTTTTCAAAATGGCAAACAATTGTGGCGACAATCGGGCGTATTATCCAAGCAGCAAATTTTACAAGTCATTCATGAAAAGGCGGCAGCTTAATCACACGGACAGGCAAAATTCATAGGGTGGTGTCAAAGTGACTATTGATGCATTTTCAAAAAATTCATCAATTAACATTTATTTTTGTTGTTTGTTTAATTAAAATAATATATTTGTATTAGTAATCTGTTAATCTTTAAAACCTTATACCATGAAAAAATTAGTTTCATTATTGGCTGTTGCAGCGTTCTTCATCTCAATGGATGCTATGGCAGGAGAACCAAAAAATAAAGAAAAGAAAAAAGCAAAAACTGAAAAAGCGGCTGCTGATAAAAAAGAATGTTCTACAGGTGAGAAAAAAGCTTGTTGTGCGTCTAAAAAAGAAGAGGCTAAATCATAATTTTGTTTTAGAAATATAAAAGAAACCTGATTTATTCAGGTTTTTTTTATGTCATTTTTTAGTTTAAATTTTTATCAAAAATTACTATTGTTCAAACCTGTTTGCACATTATTTAAAATTAATTTTTGCAGTAACTAAGCTTTTAAAACTGTCTTTTCTTTTGGATAATTAACTTTTCATGCAAGTAGTAATGCCTCTTTCAGGTTATTTAAAAATTGTGTGAGATGTTCTACTTCCACATGCTCCATTAAAACAATTTTGTACCACTGATTTGTTTCTGAATCGTGCTTTTGAGGCACTAAATCAAATTTATGAGCCAAGGATGGCGGAATGTGTTTGGCTTTAATAGTGACAATATTCATGGCAGGTTCTCTAAAATAGGAAATCTGCAATTCATCCAATTGTTTGCAAAGCCAATCCGTTCGCATTTGCAGAACTTTTACTTTTTCATACCAGCCATTCGGACCGTAGGTAGAAAGAATCATCCAAATAGCTACCGCATTGGCTCCCGAGCGACTTCCCGAAAGGGTTAAGTCCATTCATTCAACATAAGCAGCTTCTTTGGTTAACGCATTTTCTATTAAACCTTTTCTACATAAAAAGATCCCTGTTCCGTAAGGTGCTTGCAACATTTTATGAGCATCAATAGTGATAGAGGATATACTGGGATTCCTAAAACTTAGTGGATTTTCTTCTACCAAAAATGGATAGACAAAACCTCCATAAGCTGCATCCACATGCATTTTATAATTTAAACTGTATTCCTCAAGTAAGGAAATATAATCATCCGGATGATCTACAGATCCAAACATGGTAGTACCCATATTACAAAAAACAATAAAATACTTTTTGCCCTGTTTTTGAGCTTCTGTTAGTTGATTTTCAAACGCAAGTGTATTAATCTTTCGATCGTCAAAACTTACAGGGACCTTTATTCAGTCGAGCATTAGTAAATTCGATCCTTTGGCAATGGAATAATGCGTGTCCTCCGATGCTACCAAAACAATTTCTGAAGCAACCGCACCAAAAGTATTCATGAAATAATTGCGGTACATCCACATCGCTTGAATATTTGCTTCCGTTCCTCCTGTGGCTATATAACCGTCGTAATTATTTTTTTTCGAACCAAAAACCGCTATAGCTAAAATATCCAAAGCCTCTCGTTCAATTTCATGCGTTCCTTCAAAGGCGGATTCCGATTTACCGATGGTGTGACAACCAATATGATTGGGGTTGGCTACAAAGGTCATTAATACAGGTGCATCTTTTAAAAAGGGAGCATCGGTGTAAAATACCTTGCCGTCTAATTTTGAAGCAGGATATCCTAAAGTAGTATCTTTTGCAAAATTTACATTTTTGCTTAAAGCAAGTTGCACCCGTTCAATCTGTTCTTTATTTGTTAATTTTTTCCAGTAAAACATAGTCAGTTAATTGATGGTGCAAAATTGTTTTATTTTATGAAGCTACCCTATGATTTAAATCATGTTTTAATTACATATTGCATCTTATTTTTTGAAGAAGTTAAAAATCAGGAGGTAATTTCTCAAAAACTAAAATCTTTTAGATGTTGCAGAATGGAATTAGTTAATTGCCGGTTTGAAAAGTGGCGAATCGAATCATAAATTTTAAAATATAATTGACTTTGATTATTTAAGTAGCTATGTAACATTAGTTACTTTATTAAAAAGAAGCAAGTGCTACATTTACATCATGAATTGGAAGCAATAGTTGTTTTAAAAAGTACAGCATACGTTTTATCCAAATTATCCCATTAAATAAAACACTCAGAACATATGAAGAGCATTTATAGTTTCATTTTTTTAGTTTTTACCGGTTTGGCATTTTCCCAACCAACTTTTGATTATCAAGTACAATTGAATGCCATTACCATTCCAAATTTACCGGGACTGCATTCCTACGTCTATGGGCAACACAATGGAAAATGGTTAATAATTGGAGGAAGATTGGATGGAATTCACGCTCGTCAGCCCTTCAATGCTTTTCCGGGTTCATTGAATAATACCACTATGTATGTGGTGGATGTTGCTACACAGCAAACTTGGTCCGCTTCTGTAAATACCTTACCCGTTGGTTTAAAAGAACAGCTACAATCTACCAATATGAATTTTTATCAAGTTGAAAATACACTGTTCATTATTGGTGGTTACGCATTTTCAGTTACTGCAAACGACCATATTACTTTTGATAAATTAACATCCGTCGATGTACCCAATTTGATGGATGCAATTATCAACGGCAATCCGATAACTTCGTATTTTAAACAAATCTCTAATCCTATTTTTCAAAATACAGGCGGGCAATTAGGAAAAATAGGTAGCGAATTTTATTTAATTGGGGGTCATGTTTTTACGGGAAGATATAATCCGATGAACAACCCAACATTTACACAAACCTACCTGAATAAAATTCAAAAATTCACGATTGATAATTCTGGGACGCAATTGAGTTATGCCAATTATTCAGCGGTGACGGATGCCATTCATTTGCATCGTCGCGATTATAATTTGGTTCCGCAGGTTTTTCCTAATGGTGAAGAAGGGTATACCATTTCCTCAGGTGTGTTTCAAATTAATGCCAATTTACCTTTTTTATATCCGGTCGATATAAAAAGTAGCGGATATTTTCCTCAAACCCAATTCAACCAATATTTGAGTAATTATCACAATGGAAAAGTGGGATTGTATGATGCGACAGCTAATAAAATGCACAGTTTATTTTTTGGCGGAATGAGTCAGTATTACTATAATGGAACCACATTGATTCAAGATGATAATGTACCTTTTGTCAAAACAATCAGTCGGGTAACTCGAATAGCTGATGGCACTTTAACAGAACATAAATTTCCTTTAGAAATGCCAAATTATAAAGGGGCAGGAACAGAATTTATTCCAAATGCCAGTTTACCGCATTATACAAATAAAGTGATTAAGTTGAATGATATTACAGCGACCGAATTTGTAATTGGTCATTTATACGGTGGCATTCAAAGTCCAAGCATTAATCCGTTTTCAAATAATCAAACTTCAACTACATCGGCAGATCCTACCATTTATGAAGTGAAATTAATTTATACACCTACGTTAGATGTTCCTACAGTAAATGGAAAAAATCCTTTTAGTATGTCTGTTTCACCCAATCCAACTAAAAACGGGGTGATTCGTTTAAATTTCACGATGGCGTATGAGACTACTGTTGATTATTTTGTGACTTCTATGGATGGAAAAATACTATCAGAAGGCGAAATTACGGATGCTGAGGTAGGTGAAAACTCAATGAATTTTGAACTCAACAAAGTATCAAATCAAGTAATTAGTATCACGTTTATTTTTGATAATAAGTTTTATGTTTCTCAAAAAGTAGTTGTGAATTAAAACAGATAAAATCGTTAAGTCATGAAAAGTAGTATTTTTATAGTCGTAGTTCTAAGCTTAGTGTCTTGTCAAAAAAAAGTGGAACTACTTGAAATCCCAAAAGATTTGACGGAAGTAGAAGCTCAAGAAGCCCAACAATTGATGGCAACTCATTGCTACATCTGTCACAGTCCAACAGCTTCTGAAACCGAAGGTCGTATTGCTCCACCCATGGTTGCTATCAAAGCTCGTTACTTAATGAATAATGCTACAAAGGAGGAATTTGTTTCACACATCACACAATTTGTAGAAAACCCAACAACAGAAAATGCGATTATGTATGGTGCGGTGGACCGATTTAACGTCATGCCCAAACAAGTTTTTCCGGAAGGTGTAGTGCAGAAAATTGCCAATTATATGTTCGATTACCAAATTGTTGAGCCTTCTTGGTTTAAAGAACATTGGGAAAGTAGTGGAAATGGTCAAGGAAGAAGAAAGGGAAAAGGGGAGTGGTTGCAAAGTGGTAAAAAATTAGGAGTAGCTGAAAAAACAAAAACTTACGAAGAAATCGGATTAGAATATGCCTTAGCCACCAAAGCAGTTTTAGGCAAAAACCTGATGGGTACCATTCAATCCAAAGGAACAAAGCATGCGATGGAATTTTGTAACGCAGAGGCAATTCCTTTAACCGATAGCATGTCAACCTACTATAATGCTAAAATCAAACGAGTTTCCGATAAAAACAGAAACCCCAACAACAAAGCAAATGCAGAAGAATTGAATTATATAGCTCAATTCAAAGCGGATGCGGTTGCCAAAAGAGAATCGAAACCGGTTGTGATTGAAAAAGGTAATCAGGTACAGTTTTATTACCCAATTCCTACCAATACGATGTGTTTACAATGCCATGGAACACAAGTGAAACCGGAGGTTACCAAACAAATACTCAAATTATATCCAAATGATTTGGCCGTTGGTTATGGCGAAAATGAAGTGAGAGGCATTTGGAGTATTACTTTTGAAAAGAAATAAGAGATCGTTTAAAGACAAAAATAATGAATAAAAAAGCACTGATTTTAACGGCAGTTGGCTTAATTGTCGGCTTACTAGCAGGCTACACCTACTATCATTTTGTAGGTTGTAATTCAGGCACTTGTGCCATTACATCCAATCCTTTAAACAGTACCTTGTATGGAGGTTTAATGGGAGGTTTGTTGTTCAATATGTTTGTTACATCTCCTAAAAAGAAGGAATAATGGCAGTATTTTTCAATCCATGCTTCAATAATTTCCTTTTTTTTGGCAGGAGCTAATAATAAATCAGTGCGTTAATTAGGGCGAATATAAACACCCGATCGTAATATCATCATCTGGAGGTTTTGATGATAGTTTTTTGGTTAGTGAACAAGCATTTCTGAAAAGAAGTGCTTGTTTTTTTGTGACCTATGTTACACTGTAACATTTGTTACTTCCTGAGCATTTTTTGCGATTTAAATTTGCCTCATAATTCAGATACAATAACATGAAACGAATCAAAACAATTATTTTTTCAGGAAGTCTTTTACTTTCATTGGCTTTGTATAGTCAAGATACTATTCAGATTTCTAAAGTAGATTTAGTGCAAAAACTATCGGACCAAAATCTGCAATTAAAAATTGCTGAAAAATCATTTGAGTCGGCTCGTTCCGATTACCGGCAGTCCAATGCTCTTTTCTTGCCAAGTATAACTGCGTCAAATAGTGCTTTGACAACTACTAATCCATTAACAGCTTTTGGTTCTAAATTAAATCAGGAAATCTTAACGGCTTCCGATTTTAATCCGGACTTGCTAAATAATCCGGAACAAACGCAAAATTATGCCACCCGTTTCGAAATTTTACAACCGATTATTAATGCCGATGGCATTTTTGAACGCAAAGCTGCCAAAGCAAAAATGGAAGCGTATCAACTGCAAACCGAACGCACAAAGGAGTATTTGGAATTAGAAGTGAGCAAGTCGTTTATGCAACTACAAATGGCATACAAAGCGGTTGGAGTTTTAGAAAAAGCCAATCAAACGTCGCAAGCCAATTTAAAGTTGGTGGAAAATTACTTTAAGCAAGGTATGTTACAAAAAACGGATTTGCTTTCGGTGCAAGTACGCGTTGGTGAAATTGCCAACCAATTGCAGTATGCCAAAAGTGCTATACAAAATGCTTCGGATTATCTGGCGTTTCTTTTAAACGAAGATACTAATGGAGGTGTTTATAAACCGATAGAAACCTTAGAGAATGAGATGCAGCCACAAACGGTCAGTTTACTTTTGCCTGCCTCTCGTAAGGATTTAGTAGCGATGGAAAAATCGTCGGAAGCCTATAAAAGCATGATGCAATCAGGTAAAATGAGTTTTTTACCGCGATTAAATGCTTTCGGATCGTATGAAATTTACGATACGCAATTCATGCAATTTGGAGCCAGTGGTTATACGTTAGGAGCCCAATTATCATGGGATTTATTTGATGGGTACAAATCCATCGGTAAACTGGAAAAATCAAAAGTGGAATTCCAAAAAGCGGAAGTGGAAACCGAACAATACAAAAAACAAAGTCAGCTCGAACTAAACAAAGCGTCTCGTCAACTGATAGATGCCGAAAATAAAGTGAATGTGTCCAAATTGGCTTTTGAACAAACCGAGGAAAGTTACCGCATCCGTCAAAACCGATTCACACAAGGATTAGAAAAAACATCCGATTTATTGCTAACAGAAACGCAAATGGCTCAGAAGGAATTGGAATACTTGCAAGCAGTTTTTGAATACAATTATACCAAAATGTATTTGTTATTCTTAACTAAATAATGATAGAAGGAACACAGATTGGAGAAATTTTTAAAATTTCCATAATTTCTTAAATCTGTGTTCTAAAATTTGAAAATTAAAAATTAATCAATTAAAATATAAATTAATCTTATGAATAGTAAAATAACAGCTCTAATTGTTTTTTCTGCAGCCATTTTATTTTCCTGCGGAAGCGATCCAAAAGAAATCAAAACCTTAGAAGCAATTCCGGTAAAAGTGAGCGGAATAGTAGCAAACACAAACAGTCCGTTTGTAACCGCCAGTGGTAAAATTGAAGCCGAAAACAGTGCCAACGTGAGTACCCGAATGATGGGATATGTAACCAAAGTCCATGTGAAAGTGGGACAAAAAGTGGGAGCCGGTCAATTGCTGGTAAGCATCAACAATGCCGACTTACAAGCAAAAAAAGCTCAATTAGATGCTTCGATTTTACAAGCAACTGCGGGTTACAATAACGCGAAAAAAGATTACGATCGTTTTGTAGCTCTATTTAATCAACAAAGTGCCTCGCAAAAGGAATTAGATGATATGACCGCCCGTTTTGAAATGGCCAAAGCAGGATTGGAAGGTGCCAAACAAATGCGAAACGAAGTAATGGCTCAATTTAATTATGCCAATATCACCGCACCGTTCAGTGGTACAGTAACCAATACATTCATCAAAGAAGGAGATATGGCAAATCCCGGAATGCCTTTGGTAAGCGTAGAAGGTGCCTCAAAACTGCAAGTAACCGCAATGGTATCCGAAAGTGATATTTCTAACATCAAAAACGGAATGCCTGTAACTATTAACATTAAGTCGCAAAACAAACAAGTGTCAGGAAAAGTATCCGAAGTAAGTTCATCAGCTAAAAATACAGGTGGTCAATATTTAGTGAAAGTGACTTTAGATAAAATGGATGCTTCTATTTTATCAGGAATGTTTGTCAACGTTCAATTTCCAATAGAAAAACAAACTAGTACAACTTCAAAAAGCGAACAAGTTTTAGTGCCTGAAACGGCTTTAGTTCGTCAAGGTCAGTTAACCGGTGTGTATACAATTGCCAATAATACAGCCATTTTACGATGGTTACGAATAGGAAAAACGTACGGCGATAAAGTGGAAGTTCTATCAGGTTTAAAAGCTGATGAGCCTTACATCATATCGTCCGAGGGAAAGTTGTTTAATGGAGCAAAAGTGAGTGTTCAGTAAATAGTAAACAGTTTTCAGTCGCAGTTTTCAGTGATTAAAAACTTGAAACCTGAAACTTGAAACCTAAAACAAATAAAAACATGCAAGAAGGTATCTCAGGAAAAATAGCCAATTTCTTCATCAATTCAAAACTTACTATTTTGTTAATGGTAGCTTTGATGGTGATTGGCGTCTATAGTTCGTTCCTTATTCCAAGAGAGGAAGAACCACAAATTAATGTCCCAATGGCCGATGTAATGATTGGCTATCCGGGAGCTACTCCCGCTGAAGTGGAAAGTAGAGTCATCAAACCCTTAGAAAAAGTTTTATCAAACATCAAAGGGGTGGAACATTTGCACAGTATGGCCATGAATGGTCAGGCAATGATTATCGTACAATTCTTTGTAGGTGAAGATATTGAGCGTTCGTATGTAAAGCTGTACGATGAGTTGGCCAAACATGAAAATATGTTTCCGCAAGGCGTATATAAACCCATGGTAAAAACCCGTTCAATCGATGATGTTCCAATGTTAGGATTGACGTTATGGAGTGAAAAATACGATGATTTTGAAATCCGTCAAATTGCAGAGGAAGTAACGTCGGAAATTGAAAAAGTAAAAGATGTAGCTATTACCAAAGAAATCGGTGGAAGATCTCGTGAGATGAAAGTCATTTTAGACAAAGATAAAATGGCCGAAAACAAAGTGGATGCCTTGGGAATCATGCAGATGATTCAAGCAAATAACGGTTCGTCGCAATCAGGTAGTTTTGTACAAAACGACACGGAGTATTTGATTACCACGGGACAGTTTTTAAAAACGGCAGAAGACGTTGAAAATTTAGTCGTTGGTGTCAATCAAAACATGCCCATCTATTTAAAACAAGTGGCTATTGTGCAAGACGGACCGGGAACCGCTCGAAGCTATGTGTCTTTTGGATATGGAAAAGCGAATGAAAAATTCACTGCCAATCCTTCGGAATATGCAGCAGTAACTATTTCTGTGGGAAAAGTAAAAGGTGCCGATGCGATGAAAATTTCGGATAAAATCATTGAAAAAGTCGAACAGTTAAAATCAAATCTTATTCCTGCTGATTTACACGTAGAAGTAACCCGTAATTATGGGGAAACGGCTTCGCACAAAGTAGGGGAGTTGTTACTGCATTTAGGTGTGGCGATTTTAGCAGTAACCATTTTGGTAATGCTTGCCATGGGTTGGCGAGGCGGTTTAGTGGTTTTCTTTTCAGTGCCGTTGACATTTGCTCTGACTTTATTCAGTTATTATTTATTAGGTTATACGCTAAATCGAATCACACTTTTTGCACTTGTATTCGTAGTGGGAATTGTGGTGGACGACAGTATCATCATCGCCGAAAATATGCACCGCCATTTTAAAATGAAGCGATTACCATTCAAACAAGCAGCCATTTATGCGATTAATGAAGTGGGGAATCCAACTATATTAGCAACATTTACAGTTATTGCAGCGATTCTACCGATGGCGTTTGTTTCTGGTATGATGGGCCCTTATATGAGTCCGATGCCAATTGGTGCTTCTATCGCGATGATATTGTCGTTGTTTGTTGCTTTGACTGTTACACCTTATTTGGGATATCATTTACTTCGTGAGAAAGAAGACCAAGAGCACAAAGAAGAGCAAGGTTTGGAAACATCTCGTATCTACAAAATCTACAACAAGTTAGAGCGACCGTTTTTAGAAAGTTCGAAAAAACGGATGATTATGTTGGGAATCACGGTGGTGCTTTTAGTCGGTTCGGTGTTGATGTTTTTTACCAAATCGGTAGCTGTTAAAATGTTGCCTTTTGATAACAAAAACGAGTTTCAAGTGGTGATTGATATGCCGGAAGGAACTACCTTAGAACGAACAGCGGTGGTAACCAAAGAAATTGCTCAATACCTTTCAACCGTTCCGGAAGTAGTGAATTACCAAAACTATATTGGTGCATCTGCTCCAATTACGTTCAACGGTTTGGTGCGTCATTACGATTTGCGTGGCGGAAGCAATATGGCCGATATTCAAGTGAACTTATTGCACAAAGAAGACCGCGATTTACAAAGTCATGACTTGGCTAAAATCGTCCGTCCGGAAGTGCAAAAAATTGCTAAAAAGTACGGTGCCAATTTAAAAATTATTGAAGTCCCACCCGGACCTCCGGTATTGTCAACGTTGGTGGCTGAGATTTACGGACCCGATTATGCAGAGCAAATCAAAGTAGCCAAACAAGTAAAAGGAATTTTAGAGGCTACTCCTGATATTGTAGACATCGATTGGATGGTGGAAGATGCTCAAACAGAATACCGTTTGGAAGTAGACAAAGAAAAAGCGATGTTGAATGGAATTGCACCGCAACAAATTGTGGGTAATCTAACCTATTTAGTTCGCGAAATGCCTGTCACAAATTTATACGACGAGCGTTCCAATAATCCGGTGGGTATCGTATTGGCATTAGACGATCAGGATAAAACATCGTTACAAGACATCCAAAACTTAAAAATCAGAGGTTCGCAAGGCAATGTGGTTCCGGTAAGTGATTTAGTAAAAGTCAACGAAACCGAATTGCAAAAAACCATTTACAGAAAAGACCAAAAAAGAGTGGTTTATGTAACTGCTGACATGGCGGGCGATTTGGAAAGTCCAGTATACGCCATTTTGGGAATGAATGAGCAATTGCAAAAAATGGAACTCCCAAAAGGCTATTCAGTGAATGAATTGTACATGGAACAACCGTCTGATGAAAGTAATTTCACGGTGAAATGGGACGGTGAATGGCAAATTACGTTAGAAGTCTTTCGCGATTTAGGAGTAGCCTTTTTAGTGGTAATTCTTGTGATTTATATGTTGATTGTGGGTTGGTTCCAAAATTTCAAAACACCAATTGTGATGATGTTGGCCATTCCACTTTCATTAGTGGGTATCGTCTTGGGTCACTGGTTACTTGGAGCTTTCTTTACTGCAACTTCGTTTATCGGAATGATTGCATTAGCAGGAGTAATGGTTCGAAACTCAGTTTTGTTAATCGACTTTATAGAAATTCGATTGAATGACGGAATTGAACTCAAACAAGCCATTATTGAAGCAGGAGCGGTGCGAACCACCCCGATTTTACTAACAACCGGAGCTGTTGTTATTGGAGCATCAATTATTTTATTCGACCCGATTTTCCAAGGATTAGCCATCTCGTTAGTAGCCGGAGCAATTGTATCTACGCTATTAACCTTAATTGTCGTACCGTTGATTTATTACATCACCGAACGCAAGAAATGGGAGAAGAAAAGTGAATAGTGATTAGTCCGCAGTGATTAGTCCTTAGTGAATAGTCCCTTAGTCCTTAGTGAATAGTAATTAGTGAAAAGCATCAAAGCCTTAGAACCTTAGAACCTTAGCACCTTAAAAAAATGAAACTAGTCTTATTAACCGCTGTCCATTCTTTCAAAAGAGAGCTACAGCATTTGCTCAAACAATCAGGGGTAAAAACCTATTCGTATCGCGATGTAACCGGATTTAAAGATTTATCCGAAGAAGCTTTAGCTTCCAATTGGTTTGGTAGCGAAATAAACGAAATCGAATCGATTGCATTTTATGCAATTGTTCCTGTTGAAAATTTAGAAAAATTATATGATTTGATTCTAACATTCAATCAAGAACTGGAGACCAAAACAAAAGTGCATTTAGCCACTTTTTCCATAGAAAAATTTATATAGTAGGAACTAAGGTACTGAGGTTCTAAGGGACTAAGTTAAAAATTTGTCTCCAAAACATCAGAACCTCAGAACCTTAGCACCTCAGCACCTTAGCACCTTAAAAAAAATGAAAAACAGAATCGTACGCGGAATCGCAGGGACATTTATCCTCATCAGCATTTTACTAGCCATTTATGTAAACATCAATTGGTTATGGTTTACGGCTTTTGTGGGAGCCAATTTATTACAATCCTCGCTCACCAAATGGTGTTTGATGGATGATATTTTAACAAAAGTCTTTAAGGTAAAAGATTAATTAATTAGTTTTTTCTTTAGAATCCCTCTTCCAGTGAATTGGTATTTTTTAATTTAAAATCAACGTTGAGTTGGTTAATGTTTTTGTAAATTTGAAATAATTAAAACTTATTGGTTTTAATGAACTACCCACAACATTAACAAATTTATACACTCTTTTTTCATGGAAAATAAAACGTATACAACTATTTACAGAATCATGCATTGGGCTATTGCCATCTGTATGATTTTACTTTTACTTACTATTTTTCTTCGACTCACATGGATGAATAAAAACAATGTTTCTGATATTATTCAAGATTTTCTGGCAACAACCAATGTGTCGTTATCGGAAGATGAGACCATTCTGCTGGCAAAAAAAATACGTAAACCTATGTGGGATTGGCATATTTATTTGGGTTATGTATTGGTTGGATTGTACAGTATTCGTATGTTGCTGCCGTTCTTTGGTTACATGAAGTTTTCCAATCCGTTTACAAAGGAATTGTCAGGAAAAACGAAGTTTCAATATAGCTTATACCTTGTTTTTTATTTATGTGTCTCCATTTCTTTAATCACAGGACTAATCATTGAACTCGGTCCTAAAAATTTAAAAACACCAATGGAAGAAATACATGTTCTATCTATTTATTATTTAGTAGCTTTTATTGTACTTCACATTGGAGGAGTTTTATATGCTGAGTTTACGATAAGTAAGGGAATTATCTCTAAAATAGTAAGTGGAAATAAATAATAAACTTTAGTTATTTAAAAAAATCTGCTATACTGTTTTTCACAGCATAGCTAATTGAAAAAATTAAAAATCAGCTCTAAACGAAAGAACATAATTTCTTCCGGGAGCAGAAATACCGGAACTATATAAACGATAACGTTGGTCAGTTATGTTTTCAACTCCGGCATTAACACTGAAGGTTTTTGTTAAAACATACATTCCTTTTAAATTTATAGTATACCAAGAAGGAGAATAATTATTTCCATTAGCATCCTTTGCATAAATTTCATCTTTGCCTTGTTCTTCGAAAGCTAAATCTTCAAAATTGCGTTTAGCTTGATAAGAAGAATAAAATTGTAAGTTTAATTTTTCAGCTTTATAATTCAAACTTGACATTCCAAATAAGGGAACTGCATGACGTAGCGGACTCGTTGTACCATCATCCAATTCTTCATCTCCTTTTTGGTAATTTAAATCTGATGAAATACTGAATCCGGCAGGAAGATTTACTTCTAAACCTAGTTGAATACCGTAAACTTTAGCCTTAGCGGCATTTTGGACTGCTTGAATTTGACTTACTTCCCCATCATAAATGATACTGCTTTCCCCATTAAGTTGGAAATCTCTCTTTACCATCGCATTTTGTAAAATGGTATAAAATCCGGTAACATCAACTTTAACAACATTACTGATTACTTTGGCAAAACCTAAATCAACATTGTAGGCATATTCTGCTTTTAAATCAGGATTTGGCACTGTTAGAGTTCCGGGAGCTGAATCAAACACTTTTCCCACATCATCAACATTAGGTGATCGAAATCCGGATCCGAAATTAGTACTGAAAACCCATGAATTTAAGGTACGGTAAACGGCTCCAAGACTTCCGGTTATGGCACCATCATTGATTTTAGCAGAATCAAAAGGAAAAGGATAAAAAGCCAGATTATTTTTAAAATCTGAATCCAATTTATAATAATTGTATCGAAGACCGGCTTGCACCGATAATTGATTCGTTACTTTAAATTCATCATTCACATAGGCTGCCATTGAACTCCAAGTAGATTGCGGATATCGTGATGGTCCGGTTGTATTTTCACCCGTTGAAATATCGGTTAAATAACCACTCGAATGAACATCATTAAAAACATATTCCAGTCCGTAAAACAAAGTATTCTTTTGATTTATTGCTTTATTAAAATCAAGATTAACTGAATAGGCTTTGACTTTTTCTGTTTGTGTATTTCTACTATCATTATTTAAAGAACGTTCGATTCTACTTTCTTCAAACGATTGTTGAGCTAGGCGTAATGTCATTTGATCATACAGTTTAGTGTTGCCGTTGTAGTTGGCAGTCAGGTTATTCATCATCCATTTTTGAGGACCATAATTCCATTCAGCGTAACGGGCTTTTCCGTTTCTAACCCTATTATGACGGTCATATCTTCCATAAGTTGAGGTTTCTGAATAGTGAAAACCATATTGAAAATCCCATTTTTCAGTAGGCTTGAATCTAATTTTTTGCATTAAATTCAATTGCGAATAAGCGGAAGGAATTTGTAATAATGGATCATCCTGTGTTACCACTATGTCAATACTGTCTAGCCGTTGCACATAATAAGGTTTGATATAATCATCCGGACCATGACTTCCTTGACGTAAATGATCAAAATCCCAACTACTGAAACTTGTCACCATTGCCCATTTGTTCCAACCAACATTCACATCAAAATGTCCCGTTTTCTCTTTATTAGCAGATGAAGTTCGGGTAACCGCTTTTCCGGTTATAAATGGTTTATCCGTTAAGGAAAGTTGAGGAGTCAAGGTTTGAAAACTCATTACGCCACCTATGGCATCGCTTCCATAAATTACGGAACCTGGGCCAAAAAGTACTTCAGTGTTTTCAATCGTAAAAGGATCTTGGTTAATTACATTTTGAATATTACCAGATCGAAAAATAGCATTATTCATTCGCACCCCATCTACTGTATAAAGTAATCGGTTGGTTGCAAAGCCTCTAATCATTGGGCTTCCACCACCTTGTTGACTTTTTTGAACATAAACTTTACCTGAGATACTAAGTAAATCTGCTGCTGTTTGCGGGTTTTGTAAAGCAATTTCAGCCGGTGAAATAGAAATAATTTTTGGAGGAACATTGCTGGAGATTTGCCTCCATCGTGTGCCCGAAATAACCACTTCTTCTAAGTTTAAATTAGACGATTCTAATTGTATTTCAAAACCATCGGATTCTATCTCAGCAAAGCTTTTAATTACAGTTTTAAAACCGGGCATTCGAATTTCTATTTTTTTAGCACCTTTGAAAGCTGAAATTGTAGCTTGGCCACCGGTGTTTGTGATGGTAAATGCTTTTGGATTTTCACTAAACAAGGTGACTAAATCAATCGGTTTTCCCGATTGTTTGTCTTTAATAGTTATGGTTTGAGAATAGTTGAATCCTGAAATTCCAATAAGACAAAATAAAAATAATAGTTTTTTCATAGTTTTTAATTAAAATTCAAAATATAAACTATTGAAAATGATAGTTGTAATTCATCATAAATGAAATTTGATAAAAGACTTAAATATAATTCTTTTACAGCAAAAATCAGATTAGTAGTAACCAATAAATAATCAAAAGTCATTTTTTAATTGTTACATTAATAATGATGAGTTGTATTTATTTTTACAACTAAAATTTTTAATTAGCTTAAATAAAAAAATTTTAGAATTCTATTTAGCCTTAGGTTTTATAAGTAGCAGCAATGATGATGCCGAAATGCCAAATTATTCAACTTTTTTAATAAAAGCACACCAAGTTTGTTAGGTAAATTCAATTCACAAACTATAATATTGGGAGTTTAGTCTTGATAATCAAATGTTTTATGGATATGAGAATAGAAATGGTTTTTGTTCAGAAATAGATCTAGCATCAATTTTATGTTTTTGGTTTAACTTATAATTATAAATGAGAATTGATAATTGATAATTATCATACTTATACAAATACAATATTCTTACCTTCGATACCATAAAATTAAATCATATGCTTTCTGATATCGAAATTGCCCAAGCAACGCCTATTCAACACATAAAAGAAATAGCTTCAAAACTAAATATATCAAATGACGATTTAGAATATTACGGTAAATATAAAGCTAAATTACCACTTCACTTAATTGATTATAAAAATCTGAATAAGAGTAAGTTGATTCTTGTTACGGCAATTACTCCAACACCTGCAGGTGAAGGTAAAACAACCATTTCTGTTGGACTAACTGATGGCTTAAATGTTATTGGCAAAAAGGCAATTGCAGTGTTACGGGAACCTTCTCTCGGACCTGTATTTGGCATGAAAGGTGGTGCTGCTGGAGGCGGCTATTCTCAAGTTATCCCTATGGAAGATATTAATCTTCATTTTACGGGTGATTTCTCTGCCATTGAAAAAGCGAATAATCTCCTATCCGCTCTGATTGATAATAATTTGCAAAGCAAAACCCGTTCATTGAATATTGACCCTCGTACAATTGTTTGGAAACGAGTAATGGATATGAACGATCGTGCTTTGCGAAATATTATTGTAGGTCTTGGCGGAACTACAAATGGCATTCCTCGGCAGGATGGATTTAATATTACACCGGCTTCAGAAATTATGGCAATTCTTTGTATGTGTACTGATTTAAAAGACTTAAAAGAACGATTAGGCAATATTTACATAGGAAATACTTTTGAGGGAGAGCCGGTTTTTGCTCGTGACATCAAGGCAACGGATGCCTTGACAGTTTTGCTTAAAGAAGCAATCAAACCAAATTTAGTGCAGACCCTTGAAGGAAATCCTGCAATTCTACATGGTGGACCTTTTGCCAGCATTGCACAAGGTACAAATTCAATTATTGCCACTCGAATGGGTTTATCTTTAGTTGATTACGTTGTCACGGAAGCTGGTTTTGGTGCCGATTTAGGAGCAGAAAAATTTTTCAATATAAAATGTGCTGTTTCCGGGCTTAAGCCAAATGCTGTTGTTTTAGTGGTTACAATTAAAGCATTGCGTCATCATGGTGGTGCAAATAAGTCTGAATATAATTTGCCTTCAGAAAGTAGGGTAAAATCCGGATTAGATAACTTGGCTAAACATATTGAAAACATGAAACTTTTCGGATTTAATCCTTTAATTGCTATAAATGCATTTCCAAATGATTCAGAGGAAGAAATTCAATTGGTAAAAGAGTTATGTCAATGTTATCAAACTCAGGCAATTGTTGCAAGAGGTTTTACAGATGGAGGTAAAGGAATGACTGAATTAGCCAAACAACTTGTTGAATTAGTAGAAGAGAATACCGGTAGTTTCAAACCACTGTATTCCTTTGAACAATCACCGGAAGATAAAATCACTGCAATTGCTACAAAAATTTATGGGGCAGAGGGCGTTGAGTTTTCTGTAAAAGCTAAATCTCAATTACAACAAATTAAAAGTTTCGGTTTTGATAATTTTCCAATTTGTATGGCAAAAACACCCAAAAGTTTCTCTGATGATGAATCTAAACGAGGTCGTCCGATTGGTTTTACAGTGACAGTTCGTGAATTTGAAATCGCGTCCGGTGCCGGATTCATCATACCAATTTTAGGAGAAATGATGCGAATGCCCGGATTACCGACAATACCTAACGCAGAAAATATTAAAATTGACGATCAAGGAGTGATTTCAGGATTAAGCTAATTAGCATAATTGTGTAAGTTATTAGCTTTTCAATTGCTTACCTTCGGAAAACAATAGAAACATTATGAAAAGAGTAGGTTTTTTATTTATTGTACTGATATATACTCATAATATACTTGGACAAGGATTCTTTGAAGGGAGTGATATTATTTCTAAAACGTATTCTCAACGTTGGGAATTGGATTCAATTGATAAAAAAGGAACTTTTAGATTGGTTTCTTATAAGTCAATTTATGTAGCTCCGGCTCGATGGTCAAGCAATCCAAATGAAAAACCGCAAAGTGAAAACCCTACTAATTCTGCAACGGAAACAATAGATTATGATATTGTGGAAGTGAAATTTCAGTTAAGTTTAAAAACTAAATTATTGCAATCCATTTTTTGGGGTAAAGGTGATCTTTGGGTTGGTTATACTCAAATTGCTCATTGGCAGATTTATAATGAAGAACTTTCGAGACCTTTTCGGGAAATAAATTATGAACCGGAAATCATCTTTAAATATCCATTGCACATCAAGGCATTTACCGGTGAATTTAAGTCAATAGGAATTTCATTTACTCATCAATCAAATGGGAGGGAGTTACCTTATTCACGGGGTTGGAATCGTATCATTTTTGATATTTCATACGAAATTGACAGTTGGATAGTATCTGTTAGACCATGGATTCGTTTAAGCGATGGTAAAAAAGATGATAATCCGGCAATAACTGATTTTATAGGAGATGGTGAACTTAATTTGTCTTATAGCTACAATCGTCATCAATTTTATACTGTCATCACTCATCCATACAATAAATTTCAAGGCGGAAGTGTTCAACTAAATTATATTTTTCCAATAAAAGGGCATTTGCGAGGTCACTTGCAAGCTTTTCAAGGATATGGTGAAACTTTAATTGATTATAATAATAAACAAACAACAATTGGAATTGGAGTTTCATTTGCAAATTGGTAAAATTAAAATTTTAAGTTACAAACCGAAATCGATATAGTTAATAAATTCCTTGTTTAAAAGGTATAATTGTCTAATTTTATACAAGAAACCTGATTTTTATCAGATTTTTACGTTTCATATCAGAATAACTTTGTTGTTGTATATTTAAAAGGACAGACTATGAACTTATCTCACATCGAACATTTAGGAATTGCCGTAAGAAGTTTAGAAGAAGCCATTCCCTTTTGGGAAAACATGCTCGGACTAAAATGCTATGCTATTGAAGAAGTAAAAGACCAAAAGGTAAAAACCGCTTTCTTTCAAATCGGACAATCAAAAATCGAATTGTTAGAATCTACTGACCCTGATGGACCAATTGGTAAATTTATTGAGAAAAAAGGGGAGGGTATTCATCACTTAGCCATTGCGGTAAAAGGGATTGAAGATAATTTAGCGGAGCTTGATCAAAAAGGGGTGCAACTCATTGATAAAACTCCACGAAAAGGAGCTGAAGGATTAGATATTGCTTTTATACATCCAAAGTCGACACATGGAGTATTACTTGAATTGTGTGAAAATAAAAACTTGTAATTCATTTTTTATGGAAAGTACAGATAAAATTAAATTATTGTTAGATAAACGAATTGAAGCCAAATTAGGTGGAGGTCAAAATCGTATTGATACTCAACATGCCAAAGGTAAACTTACCGCTCGAGAACGCATTGAACTGCTTTTAGACGAAGGTAGTTTTGAGGAGTTTGATATGTTTGTAACGCATCGTTGTACCAATTTTGGACTTGAAAATCAAAAATACTTGTCTGATGGAGTTGTAACCGGTTTTGGAACAATTGATTCGAGATTAGTTTATTTATTCTCTCAAGACTTTACTGTTTTTGGTGGTTCATTATCTGAAACTTTTGCCAATAAAATTTGTAAAGTAATGGATATGGCTCTTAAAATGGGAGCACCTATTATAGGAATTAATGATAGTGGAGGAGCAAGAATCCAGGAAGGTGTAACCAGTTTGGCCGGTTATGCAGAAGTGTTTCAACGTAACATCATGGCTTCAGGAGTTATTCCGCAAATTTCTGCTGTTTTTGGGCCTTGTGCCGGTGGTGCTGTATATTCACCCGCTTTAACCGACTTTATTTTGATGACAAAACAAAACAGTTACATGTTTGTTACGGGGCCTAAAGTGGTGAAAACAGTAACCGGTGAAGTAGTAACCGACGAAGAATTAGGAGGTGCCATGGTTCACGCTACAAAATCGGGGGTTACCCATTTTGTAGCGGAAGATGAGCAGGAGGGATTATTGTTAATAAGAAAATTGTTGAGCTACTTACCTCAAAATAACTTGGAAGACCCACCATTATCAGTATGTACTGATCCAATCGATCGTTTAATTGATGAATTGAATACAATTATACCAGAAAATCCAAATAAACCGTATGACGTAAAAGATGTTATTCATGCCATCGCTGATGAAAATGAATTTTTTGAAGTGCACCGTCATTATGCTCCAAATATTGTTGTAGGATATGCTAAATTTAACGGTATGCCTGTAGGAATTGTGGCCAATCAACCCAGTTATTTAGCTGGTGTTTTAGACAATAATGCATCTCGAAAAGCGGCTAGATTTGTTCGATTCTGTGATGCTTTTAATATTCCATTGGTCACCCTTGTTGATGTACCTGGATTTTTACCTGGAACAACTCAGGAATACGGTGGAATTATTATTCATGGAGCAAAATTATTATATGCTTATGGTGAAGCTACTGTGCCAAAAGTAACTGTAATTCTTCGTAAAGCTTATGGAGGAGCTTATGATGTCATGAGTTCGAAACATTTACGGGGTGATATTAATTACGCTTGGCCATCTGCAGAAATTGCTGTTATGGGACCAAAAGGAGCCATAGAAATTTTATACCAAAAAGAGTATATGCAAATTGAAGATCCTGAAGCAAGAGCTAAATTTATCGCGGAAAAAGAAGTTGAATACAAAGAAAAATTTGCAAATCCATACAATGCAGCCAGTTATGGGTATATTGATGATGTGATTGAGCCAAGAAACACACGTTTCAGAATTATTCGTGCCTTACAATCGCTTGCAACAAAAAAAGTGGTTAATCCACCTAAAAAACATTCTAATCTCCCATTGTAAGATGAATACGCTATTGCTCGTACAACAACCGGTGAGCCATAAAGCGGCCGCTGAATTTGCAAAGTTAGATCCTTATGGGATAGGAATGACAATGGTAGCTATGTCAGTAGTCTTTCTATCGTTGGTTATTCTCTACATAACATTCAAGAATATTGCCAAACTTTTTACTTATGATTTCAAAGCTAAATCGCAAAAAAAAGGAGAGGGAATTGAAATTCCAAATACCAAAAGCCAACAAACTTTAGAATTAGGAACTGCCATTGCAATGGCCTTGCATTTGTATCAAAATGAATTACATGATCACGAGAATGCATTGTTGACCATAAAAAAAGTAAACGGTAATTATTCTCCATGGAGTTCAAAAATTTATGGTATGCGAAAAGAACTAAAATAATGACACATGAAAAGATATAAATTTAAAATAAACGGAAATAGTTACGATGTAAAAATCGACAGTATTGAAGAAAATCAAGCCATTGTAAACGTAAATGGAGTTACCTTTGAGGTGGAATTAGAAAAGAAATCATCGGTTGCTAAAACGCCTAAATTGGTTCGTTCTGTAGCAGTGCCCTCAACTGATTCGTCACATGCTGTAGCAAAAACCAGTAGTCCATCTGCTCCAAAAGGAGGAGGAACCATTAAATCACCACTTCCGGGTGTGATTTTAAAAGTACACGTAAAAGTAGGTGACGTTGTTAATTTGTCTCAAGAGTTAATTACGCTCGAAGCTATGAAAATGGAAAACAGTATTCAGTCTGATAAAGCTGGAGTGGTACAAGCAATCCACTTCATTGCAGGAGAATCTGTAATGGAAGGTGATATTTTACTAACAATAGGATCATAAATCATGGATAATTTCTGGAGTTTTTTAGCCGAGCATTTGCATCAGTTTTTCACATATACGGCTTTTGCAAATTTTACCATTGGTCACGGTGTGATGATTTTAATTGGTCTGATTTTTATTTATTTGGCCATTTTTAAAGAATATGAACCCATGCTTTTGGTACCCATTGGTTTTGGAATGTTAATTGGAAACATTCCGTTTTATCCTGGGCTACAAATTGGAATTTATGAACAAGGCAGTGTTTTGAATTACCTCTATTTTGGAGTAATGAAAGGGATCTATCCGCCTTTAATATTCTTAGGTATTGGAGCAATGACCGATTTTTCAGCGTTGATTTCCAATCCGAAACTGATGCTAATTGGTGCAGCAGCACAATTGGGAATTTTTGGTGCTTATATGGCAGCATTGGCTTTAGGTTTCTTACCTGAACAAGCAGGAGCTATCGCCATCATTGGTGGCGCTGACGGACCTACTGCTATATTCCTTTCGTCAAAGTTAGCTCCTGAATTAATGGGTGCTATTGCGATTTCGGCATATTCATACATGGCACTAGTTCCTGTGATACAGCCGCCAATTATGCGATTGTTAACAACTAGTAAAGAACGATTAATCCGCATGAAATCACCAAGGGTAGTTTCACGAAATGAAAAAATCATGTTCCCTGTTTTTGGTTTGTTGTTAACTACATTCATTGTACCTAGTGGTTTACCTTTATTGGGAATGTTATTTTTTGGTAATTTATTAAAAGAAAGTGGTGTAACAAAACGTTTAGCGGATACTGCAAAGGGTTCATTGATTGATATAGTAACTATTCTAATTGGTTTAACAGTTGGTGCTTCAACACAAGCTACTACTTTTTTAACTGGACAATCAGTTGGTATTTTTGCCATTGGAGCATTATCATTTATCATTGCAACTTTTGGGGGCGTGATGTTTTGTAAAATATTTAATCTATTTTTGAAAGAAGGTAATAAAATTAATCCTTTAATAGGAAATGCAGGAGTTTCTGCGGTTCCGGATAGTGCAAGGGTTTCACAAGTTATTGGTTTGGAATACGATAGAACTAATCACTTATTGATGCATGCTATGGGACCCAATGTAGCCGGAGTTATAGGTAGTGCTATTGCAGCAGGGGTATTATTAAGCTTTTTAGGTTAAGTAGATTTTGGGATCTTAAAATCGTTAAGGTAATTATCTAACAATTCACCGGCTTTGAAAACTTTTTTAAATAGTATTTCTTCGGTGCCATAATGAAAATGCACTTCAACGAAGAAAGTATGTAAACTGTATAATTTTTTTATCACCGGCTTTTCAAATCGCTCAGCAACTACCGCTCCATTTTCAAAGAGGATGCGGTATTGTTCGTTTTCAGGAAGTGCTAAAAAGGAAATGAGTTTCAATGATTTGATTTTAATAAACTAAGATACCAAAAAACAACTTGTTAGTAAGCATAAAAAAACCTATTAAATTTAAAGAATTTTATAAATTTAATAGGTTCGTTTTATTAAACAATTTTTACTTTACACCAGTAAATGTACCCATTGACATTTGTGTTTTGTCAGTAGTCGTTATTTTAGCGAAAAGAAATTTTTGAGTGTCGGGGAAATAATGAACCAATTGGTTTACATAAGTTACTTTTCTTGTTGAATTAATATCATCATAATATCCAAAAATAATTGAATAAGCTAATTTTTCATTATTAAAAAGATAATTCCATTTGAAAAAACCATTTTCTAATCCGGTTTGAACAAACAAATCACCTTTTGCATTAACTAATCCAAAAGAATGATATAAATCAGCTTCACCGGTTGTGCTTACCGGAATTGGTTTGATTGATTTCAAAATACCTTCAAAATTTAAAGTGATTAAGTAAGATGGACCAAATGTGTGTTTTTCCACCGGAAAACCTGTTGAACCCGGAGTTGGCTTTGGTGTGGCATCAACTTTCGCTTCAGCAAAAATGGCAATTTCATTGTTTTGCATCAAAATAGTGCGAAAGTTTACCTCTTCTATTTTAGTAACCGAATTAAAACCATCAATTTTATTGTTTTGTAAAATAGCACCGGAACTTAAATCATATAACATTAAATCACCAAAGTCACCGCGACGTACTCCTTTTGAGGGATAATTCAATGCAAGCAAGTAATCCTGCGTTCCAATTGAAATAGCAACAGGCTCATGAATTTTGATACTTTCACCCACTTTTAAATCGGATTGTTCTGTTTCAGAAATAGCTACTAAATAATTGTCTAATTTATAACCGTAGGGTTGGCGAACCAATACTACTTTTCCGGAGTTGGTAGCTACTAAATTACCTGTAAAGAACTCATTAGCAAAAGTTACTTCTTTTTTCCAAGCAACATCTAATGTAGTGCTGTTAAGTACCATTAAATTGTTTACTTCCGGTTCTTTCTTGGAATTAGCTGCTTTGTAGTTAACTACAAAAAAAGCACCATTCTGTGATTGTTTTACCTTAACATCACCTGATTTAGAGTTGGATACGATAGGAAATCCCATAAGCATCGTACTGGTGAATTTCTTAGATGTTTTGTCAAAAACGTGTTGATATACCTCGTCTCTTTTTGATTTTCCTGAATAACTTTGTGTAAAAACTACTGCTTTTTCTGTTCCAATAGCATATGAACCCAAAAAATTATGCAAAGTTCCACCACCTTCTAATACTGGAAAAGGATGTGTTATGGTTTCCATTAATGCATTCTTTTGATCAAATTTTCTGAGGATAATTTGATTACTCGACATCATCCCGTATTTATTCACTACGGTTAATAAGTAATAATTGTAATTATCGGTCAAAACGAATTTTGGTTCTAATTCATTTTTTGAGTCAAAATCAAATTTTTCTCCCCATTCAGGTGTTTGAGCAAAAGTGTTTCCAAAAACACAAAGAAAAAGGAACGCAATTATTCTTAATTTCATGTTGATTTATTTTTTATAGATTTCGTTTTCCAACGCTTTTAGTTCGTTTTGTTCGTCATAGCTCAATTTGATGCCGATTAGGTTTTCCTGTAATTCATTCAAATACTTTTCAGCTTCAGATTTTTTGTTCATTGCTAAATTCAATCGAATTAAATTGAAGTAAATGTATTCACCAATTTTTGCATTGAAATCAGATTTTGAATCTTTTTTAAAGTCTACTTTTTTCAATGTTTCTAACCAAATATCAATTCCTTTTTGCATTCCGGTAATTGCTGCAGCACTACGTTCCGGTTCAGAAGGTTGTAATTTTTTTAAATTGGTTGTTACATAAGTATGTGCTTTTTCTAGATCATCATATTGCCCTTTGTTTTTTACTTTATCCAATTTTACTGTTTTTTTAATAGATTGGAATCCGTAATTATCATTTAAATATTGGTTTAAAAAGGCCACTACTTTATTTAAATGATTTTTTTCTTCTAATGGTTTGTTGATGTTATTGCTAGGTGAAGAAGAAACAAATTTGAATTCTTGAAAAAACTTAGTATTTATTTTTTCAACTCCGTTTACTTTTACCACTAAAGTTGTAGGTTGATTGGCAAAGGTTTGTCCGGCATTATCTTGAAATTGTACACCACGAATATCTACAGCAACATCTAAATAATTTCCTTCTTTGATAAATCCTTCCACATTGATTTGTGAAGACAATACATTGTTGTCCACAATGATGTAATTGTTTAAATTGGGCTCTTGATAAACAGGTGGGAGCGGTTTTACATAAACCGGTTTTGTTGGATTTACTAATCGTGGGTTTTTCCCTTGGTCTGTCATTGACATACGTTCGAGCAAGGAAAGTTTTTTGAATTCAGCCGATTCTAATTCAAATTTTTCTTTTGCTTTGATGACTTCTTGATCGTAATCTATTAGTTTTTGTTGAAATTCTTTTTCACTATTGGCCACAACCGTAGTATAATTATCTAAAGCAGCTTGATGATCAACTTTTGATTGTTTGATAACATCATCTGCGGTAACATTATAAGGAGAAGTTACCGTAACTTTTAACAATCTATTTGCAACGTCAATCGTTTCTTTGGGTTGTTTTAAAATAAGAAAATCGATGTTTTCTGAAGTGATGTTTTGTGCAAAAATGGCTAATGAACCTACAAAAATAAATAACGAAGAGAAAAGGATATTTAATTTCATTGAAAAAGGGTTTTTATAATGAGTTGCAAAATTAGTATTATTTTCTATAAAACCTCTAAAAGCTTCTAAAATAAGTGGATAACCAATAAATTTATTTTAGGAGCAGACAAAAAAAAGATGAACCGTTAAAAGTTCATCTTTTTTGTATTTATTCAATGTGATTTTAAAATAACATTTTTGAGAGTACATTACTACTAGTATTGCTTTTTGGAATTAATGCGGTTAACGATTTCATTTGGTCAGCAGAAATTAATTTCTTCATTTTTTCCGGAAATAAATTGCGGATAGAAGTCATTTTTGCGTCATAATCCTTTTTGTTGGTAGCAGCTGTAGGCAAAATGTCTTTCTTTTTGTTTAAAAAATCATTTACTAACGAGGTAACCGCAGGTTTTTGGTCTTTAGTTAACTTTAGATTATTAGTTAGCGAGTTCACAACTTCCGTACTGATTGAAGAAACATCAAACGAATTGTTTAAAGCTTTTGTAGCATCAGAAGAAATAGTTTTAGCATCTTTAGCAACTTTATCTAATGGATTTTGTGCAGTCGCTTTATTCATTCCTATAAAGGCAAACAATAGAACAATGATTAATTTCATAAATTACTTTTTTTTAGTTAATGATTAGTTAAATAGGTATAATCATACCGGGTTCAAATATAAAAAAATTAGAATTGAAAATGAACGGAAATCTATTAAAAATTTATTTAAACCCTCATCAAATTGTCAAAAAGCACTTTATCGATTATTCTATGTTTTCAACAGATTTATTTTTTTATTTGTATCGGCAACTATATTTTTGATTAACCATAGCATAAGTAGGTTAAGTTCATGGTAGATTTTGGGCAAAAAGGGTGGAAGGAATTCCACCTTTTTTATTTGACAGCATGGTGTAATTGCTTCTACGTTTACTACTTTTGTGGTCTTATCTTTTTTATTATGACCGTTTGGATTCTTTTTATTGCTGCAATCGTTTTATTTTTAGCGTTAGATTTAGGTGTTTTTAATAAAACACCACACATAATCAAGTCTCGTGAAGCGGGTATTTGGACTGCAATTTGGGTTACACTTTCCTTTGTTTTTTCCGGATTGATTTATTGGTTATATCAACATAATTATGTTGACAATCCCGAAAATTATACTCCTGCCATTGCTTCTATGAAGTTTATTACGGGTTACTTGATTGAACTTTCTTTGAGTGTTGATAATATATTCATTATTGCAGTTATTTTCTCATCGTTTAAAATTCCGCAGAAATACCAGCATCGGGTTTTGTTTTGGGGAATATTAGGAGCTATATTTTTCCGAGGATTGATGATTTTTTTCGGGGTGATTTTAATTAACAAATTCAGTTGGATGACTTATGTTTTCGGCTTGTTTTTGTTGTTTACAGCAGCCAAGATGTTGTTTAAGAAAGAAGAAGAACAATTTAACCCAAAGAAATCGTTTGTGTATAGAAACCTTAGGAAGGTGATGCCTGTTACAATGCACATGGATGGCGAACACTTTTTTGTTAAACGAAGGCATATCACGGCGGCGACTCCTTTGTTTGTGGCGTTGGTTGTGATTGAATTGATGGATGTTTTGTTCGCGTTAGACAGTGTTCCGGCTATCTTGGCAATTACTCCGGATCCTTTTTTAGTGTTCAGTTCTAATATATTTGCGATTCTAGGGTTGCGTTCAATGTATTTCTTCTTGGCTCATATGTTAGATAAGTTTAAACATTTAGAATATAGTTTAATAGCAATTCTATCCTTTGTGGGTATTAAAATGTTGCTCGTGCACAACTATAAATTTCCGGAATGGGTGTCGCTTGGTTTTATTGCGGTGGCACTTTTAATCGGAATAATGGTGTCACTTTATGGTTCAAAAAAGGAAGAGTAATTCATTTTTGTAAGTATATTTTGCCATTCAACGATTATTTCGTTCAATCATCTAAAACATTTTTTTTATTACTATCATGATGCTACATTTGGCTTACCATAGCATAAGTAGGTTAAGTTCATGGTAGATTTGGGTCAAAAAGGGTGGAAGCAATTCCACCTTTTTTATTTTATATCAGTCATTAACACTTTCTTAATTAGAGATTGAGCATTTAAAAAAACTTACCTTTGCTGCATGATAAGAAATCCACGCTCTACGAATGTTATTCTGAATTTAGGTTTTGATAAGCTGAATGAAATGCAGGAAACTGCTCAGGAAACCATTTTAAATAATCCTAATACACTTTTGCTTTCCCCGACGGGTTCCGGAAAAACGGTTGCTTTTTTATTGCCTTTAGTGAGTTTGTTCGATATAGAAAGTCGGAGGGTGCAATGTTTAATCTTAGTGCCGTCGAGGGAATTGGCGTTGCAAATTGAACAGGTTTGGAAAAAAATGGCAACGGGTTATAAAGTTACCGTTTGTTATGGAGGGCATTCGATGGAGACGGAAATAAACAACCTCAGTCAGCCGCCGGCAATTGTTATTGGTACACCGGGACGGATTGCTGATCATCTTGAACGGGGTTCGTTTGAAACAACGGCAGTGCAAACCTTGATTTTAGATGAGTTTGACAAGTCGTTGCAACTCGGGTTTCATGATGAAATGGCTTTTATTATCAGTAAATTACCCCATGTTAATAAACGCGTGCTGGTTTCGGCGACGGCTAGTATTGCTATTCCTGGGTATACAGGAGCGGTATCACCTACTGTGCTTGATTTTATTCCGGAAAAGGAAGGGGAATCAGGGCTTTCGCTAAAGCTGGTGGTGTCGAAAGAAAAGGATAAAATGAGCATGTTATTTCAATTGATTTGTTCGCTCCACTCGGAAGCGGCTCTTATATTTTGTAATCATCGCGAAGCGGCGGAACGCATTAGTATGCTGTTAAATCAATGCAAAATTGAAACTACCTACTATCACGGTGGTATGGATCAGGATGAACGGGAACGGGCTTTGATTCAGTTTAGAAACGGCAGTGTGAACTATCTTGTGACGACTGATTTAGCTGCACGCGGTTTAGATATTCCTGAAATGAAGCATGTTATTCATTATCATTTGCCGGGCAAAGCGGAAGAGTTTACGCACCGCAACGGACGAACTGCCCGTATGTTGCAACGCGGAACTGCCTATATTATTTATCACGAGAGTGAAAAGAAAGCGGATTACTTGGATTATGATATGCCTGTTTTTGCTTTAGAACAAGGCTTGAAGTTGCCTAAATCACCGTTGTTTAAAACGGTTTACATTAGTGGTGGCAAGAAAAATAAACTTAACAAAATGGACATCGTGGGGTTCTTTTCACAAGTGGGGCAACTGGAAAAAGACGACATCGGGTTGCTCGAAGTAAAAGACTTCGTGTCGTTTGCGGCGGTTAAAGCAGCAAAGGTGAATGACCTGTTGCTTCGGATAAAAGACCAAAAGATGAAAGGCAAGAAGTTTAAAATTGAGGTGGCCCGTTATGTGGTTAAAAGAGAAGAAGAGGTTAAAAAAACCAAGTAATTTTTCTTCTATTTTCTTCCGTATTTTCCAACTAGGTAGGCCATTGGAATGTATGCAAATAATATGCCGACGATTGTGTACCAAAGGGGTGATGGTAGCAAGTTTACATGTGATAGTGAAACTGATGTTCAACCTACATCTAACAAACTTCAATTTAAATTTTATGAAAATACTGACTTATCTAGTAGAAATAGTGAAGAAGAAGTTTTTGTTTTGGAAGATACTATTTTGAAAAATGGTGAAGAGTTGTCAATTATTTCAGAAGATTTAGAAATGTCAAGAACTATAAACCTAGAAACTGGTTTGGAGTCTTATATTATTTACAGAAAAACTACAAATAGTGAGGATGCTCAATTTCGTCCTGGTGCACCAAGAATTGAGTTTGGATATTTCTATAATGGTGGTGACTTTTGGATTGCTGGTAATTGGTATCATGGAGATAATGGACAAAGTCTTTTTGTGCCAGGTAGTGCAGCAACAAAATATTTAAATAATATTTGCGGCTGGTCAAATGTAGCATAGTAAACATTGGAGAAATGACACAAAAATAAATAAAGAAATGAGAGATATAAGGAGTAGTTATTTGACCTGAAAATAGATAGCAAAAAGGATTGTTTTTCCTTAAATTTGTTGTTATTAAAACGAAACGAATACAAACTCCGAAAGAAGAATTTTATAATACTTTATCCCATGGCATTGGAATTGTTTTTTGCTTAATTGAGATGCCTCTTCTTTTAAAAATAACGTATGGGCAGCACGATTTGACGATGTTTATTTCAGTGCTTATTTTCGGGTTTGGTATGCTGTTTGTGTATACTTTTTCAACGTTTTATCATGCTACTAAATCCCAACGGGCAAAAGATTTGCTGCAAATTGGGGATCATATCAGTATTTATTTTTTAATAGCAGGGACTTATACGCCGTTGATGGCTAAGTATTTGAAGTCGGACCATGCAATGCTTTTTTTGGGAGTGATGTGGTCTATTGTAGCGGCAGGAGTTGTTTTTAAACTGTTTTTTACGAAACGTTTTAAGTTTTTTTCAGTTTTACTTTATTTAGCTTTAGGTTGGATGATTGTATTTGTCATTGACCCGTTGATTGACTCAATGCCATTTTTAGTCTTTTTATGGATTATGATTGGCGGATTGAGTTATACGCTTGGGGTTTATTTTTATGTTAAGGACAACAAATTTTATTTTCATGCAATTTGGCACATTTTTGTATTGTTGGGAACGATAGCTCATTTTATAGCTGTTTATTTGGCAATAGGGTAGTTTATTCCAATTCAGTCTCACCCAAAATTTCCTCTTCTTTTTGAACGATTTTTTTGGTGATGAAAAACTGAACTAATGTTCCGGCAATTTGTTTAAACCAGTTGCTTGATGCACCGATTAATATTTTTTTGCTCAGATATCCACCTGCAATTCCGACTAATCCTTGAATTAAGTGATTTCTGATATCGGGAGAAGAAGTTACTTCAGCCAAGGTACTTTTAATGAGGTTTAATGGTTTTAAACTCATGTAAGTTACTTGAAGTTGTTCTTTAAAAGCAATGAACTCTACTGCCTGTTTGGCTTTGAGGTGTTCAATTTTGGCTTTAATGGGTTCTATTTCAGTTTTATTTTTCATGATATTATTATTCATAAAGTCCAAAAATGATGAATTGACGTATTGGTTTTTCGATCCATTCTCTACGAAAAGTGTAAATAAGAAGTGCAATTGTAACGTGTATTCCTCCCATGACAAAAAAGCCCAAATAAGTTTTTCCTAATAATTCACCCACCCAAAGAGCAACTCCAATGGTAATTACAAAAATGAAAAGTGTTGTTACAGCAAATAGGGTCAATCGTGTAATAATGGAGGATACCATATCGGCTGTTTTGTCGATCGCATTGAGTTTTAGCAATTCTATTGAAGTCTTGCTATAATCTTCAGCTTTTTCAAAAAGCGATTCGATGATTCTTTCCTGACTATTCTTTGTTTTTGTATTTAAAATTGGAGTTACCATTTGTTTAAGCTTTGGATTAAACTTCTACGTTTTTGGAAACATACTCTTTAGCGTCTTTCATAACACCATTGTATTGGTTTGTTACATTTTCATACAAGGAATCAAATTTGTTTTTTAATTCACCGGCATAATCTTCGCCTTTGTTTAAAATCATTTTTCTTGTTTTTGAACCTTTGTGAGGAGCGAATAAAATTCCTAAAAGAGCTCCCGCAGCTAAACCACCTAATACACCTAAAATTACTTGATTATTTTTCATGATAAAAATTATTTACGTTATAAATTACTGTTATTTCCTCCTCGAATTACTCTAAGAATTATCGCAATTATGGCGATAACTAAAAGGATGTGAATAATACCTGTGGTTCCGTATGCAAAAAAACCAATTGCCCACATGATGATTAAAATTACGGCTACATAGTATAATAAATTGCTCATTTTGATAGAATTTAAAAGTTATTAATGTTTGTTTATACTAAATTTTTAAAAGGAAGTGTCAAAAAATATGTTTTTAAAATACTGTTGTGTTTTTTGATACTTACTTTTTAGATAGATAATTAAATGATATAAGAATAGATGAAAGTTCGTCTTTTGTTTTTCCTGGTTTTACCAATAAGTGAGATAACATCACATCATTTTGACTTTTCAGTGGCTAAGTTTACTTAGTTAGATAAGCTAATTTTAATTTTCATTTCTATTATCATTGTTTTATAAATTTGATTTAGAGTAAAGTATTTTCCTTATATTTAAAGTAAATTATTTTACTAATTTATTACCATACAAAGGTCGCTTCAAAATCATTAAATAGAGTTACACAACTTTTTTGATTAGTTACAAAATTCCCATATTTCAGTATTTTTCGTTTTTTGATTTGATGTATTTTAAAATGAAAGGCATGAGTATACTCATTTTTTTCACCTGTGATGTGAAAAATAGTTAAAACTATTTCAGTTCATCAACTTGGCAATTCCATATAATTACCATTTTGATGATAAGGAGTAAAATTTTTGTAGAAATGAATTTAATTTAAGCGAGCTTCAATTCTGGGTAATAAAATTTTTGCGTTCTTATTAAAAGTGTCTAAAATAGATTTTAAATTTTTAACGATTAAAATGCGTTGCATTGCTACTCGATTTTTAAAATCGGTACTGTTTACCACATAGTTTAAAAAATCTTCATTTTTAATTCTTTCTTCATGATTCAAATAAAACCAATCATGATTTTCTTTCCAATATTTTAAATTTCCGGCAACATCGTTTTTGATATGTTCATTGATTATCTGACTTAAGTCAGTAATTTGACTGTAAAACATCAAAATATCTGAAGCTAATGAATCTTTCGCTTCATTTTGATTGTCAACATACCCTTTCAGCATTTCATATCCTTTTGTTTTAAACGATAATGGTGCGTGTACATTTATAATGTTTGCACATCTTTCACAATTAATATAATCTTCACGAGTCATTTCATTTTTTAAAATTCTATTGAAAATACTATCTCCCTTTTTGAAATTATCCTCGGTTTGATGAAAAATCAGGGTGTCACTTTTCATATCGGTTTCGATATTTTTGAGAATAGTAAGATAGAGTCGGTGTTGTTTTCTGTTTTCATTCCAATTGTTTATAGAAACAGCAATTAAAATTCCTATTACAACTAAAAAAATTTCACCAACGGCATATTTTAAGTAATTTATGAATCTACCTTCTTTAATATATTTATATCGAATGTTACGAAAGAATTTGAGCATTTATGACGATTTATTAAAATGAAAAATTAAGTTTATTTCAACCGAACATAAACATGTTTAATTCCTTTTTTGTCTAATTCTCGTTCGTGTATTTCCAATAAATGAGTCAATGATTTCATGAGTGGAGTTAGTTTTGAAAAACCGTAGTTTCGAGGATCAAATTCGGGTTTCTTTTTTACGATAAGGTTACCTACGTCACCTAAGAAAGCCCAACCATCATCTTCTGCAATGTCTTCAATACTGGATTCGATGATATCAATAGTGTCTACATCAATTTTAGATAATGCTTTTTCGTCTTTTTTCTTACCATCAGCAGAAGCGTTAGTAGATACTACTTTTTTCTTTTTAGCACCTTCAATAACTTCAATAAAGATAAACCGATCACACGCAACAATAAATGGGTTAGGTGTTTTCTTCTCGCCGATACCAATTACTTTCATACCTGATTCTCTAAGTCGAGTGGCTAATCTGGTAAAATCACTATCGCTGGAAACAATGCAAAAACCATCAACTTTATCAGAATATAGAATATCCATGGCATCGATAATCATAGCAGAATCGGTTGCATTTTTACCGGTAGTGTACCCATATTGTTGAATTGGAGTGATCGCATTTTCAAGCAATACACTTTTCCAACCTTTGTCGGGTAATTTTGTCCAATCACCATAAATTCTTTTTGTGGTAGGGGTTCCGTATTTTGCAATTTCTTCCATCATTCCCTTAACATTGCTGAAGGGAACATTGTCAGCATCAATTAATACGGCCAGTTTTAAATCATCTTTATCTCGTTGGCTCATGAATAGGTCTATTTTTCTACTTCAAATATAGTTAAAATACCTCATTTTAAACATATATTGATAGTAAGTTGAGAACTAAAACACTCCGTTTTACAAATCTTGTAATTTCGCAACTAAAAATAATATGAAATAATTATAGAAATGTTTACTTTTGTCGCGTTTTTACACACCAAATTAAATACATTAATTTATCATGGTTAAAGATTTATTCGAGAGAATTCAAAACAATAAAGGTCCTTTAGGAAAATGGGCTTCACAAGCAGAAGGTTATTTTGTTTTTCCAAAATTAGAAGGCGAATTGGGACCTCATATGCAGTTTCAAGGAAAAGATATTTTAAACTGGAGTTTGAATGATTATTTAGGATTAGCTAATCACCCTGAAGTACGTCAAGCAGATATTGATGCAGCAATTCAATATGGTGCAGCCTATCCGATGGGAGCCCGAATGATGAGCGGTCACACGAATGCACACGAGCAATTGGAGAATGAATTAGCTGCTTTTGTTAAGAAAAAATCAGCTTATTTGTTGAACTTCGGATACCAAGGAATCATGTCAACTATTGACGCATTGGTTACTAAAAATGACATTATCGTTTATGACGTTGATGCACACGCTTGTATTATTGATGGCGTTCGTTTACATATGGGAAAGCGATTTACTTATCGTCACAACGATCTGGAAAGTATGGAGAAAAACCTTCAACGTGCTACTAAAATGGCTGAAGAAACAAGTGGAGGAATTCTATTTATTACCGAAGGGGTATTTGGAATGCGTGGTCAACAAGGAAAATTGAAAGAAATTGTTGCCATGAAAGAGAAATACAATTTCCGTTTGTTAGTTGACGATGCACATGGTTTTGGTACACTGGGAAAAACAGGAGCCGGAGCAGGTGAGGAGCAAGGTTGTCAGGATGGAATTGATGTGTACTTCTCTACGTTTGCAAAATCCATGGCAAGTATCGGAGCATTCATTGCTGCAGATAAAGATATTATTGATTATTTAAAATACAATTTACGTTCGCAAATGTTTGCCAAAGCATTGCCAATGATTCAAACAGTTGGAGCTTTGAAACGTTTGGAATTATTGCGTAATCACCCGGAATTGAAAGATAAATTATGGGAAAATGTAAATGCGTTGCAAGCAGGTTTGCGTGCCAGAAATTTTAATATTGGTGACACCAACACCTGTGTAACACCGGTCTATTTAGAAGGAAGCGTGCCGGAAGC
>Ga0164293_10000178_pt1 | contig 45181 bp, 46 predicted proteins | sample GEODES118metaG_FD_111487 | JGI IMG/M metagenome (GOLD analysis project Ga0164293, IMG submission 111487) | Eutrophic lake water microbial communities from Lake Mendota, Wisconsin, USA - GEODES118 metaG | ecosystem: Environmental > Aquatic > Freshwater > Lake | place: USA: Lake Mendota...
ACCCAGAGGTAGAGGCCATCCCGGTCGTGGTGCTTGGTGCCCGGCCTGTCCGGGTCGGGCCGTAGGGCCTGGATCGCCTTGTCACTGAGCATGGCGGACAGCGCCGGAACGCTGGCGCGGGAGGGGATGTCGGCGGTTCAGCCAGGCTGGTGACGGTATAGACCCGGACCCGGCTGGCTATACCGTCAAAAATACCGTCATCCGCAGCGGCTGTAGCGGGCTCTCAGCGGATCTACCCGGACAAGCCTAAAGGGCAGATCGACTGCGCTGGAACAGTTTTGGGATTTCCTCGAATCCCTTCGGATCCTGTCTAAACGGAGAGGGTGGGATTCGAACCCACGGAAGGTTGCCCTTCAAACGATTTCGAGTCGTTCGCTTTCGACCACTCAGCCACCTCTCCAGCCGCACCACGGGCCAAAAGCCTGGATGCGAAGGCTCACTCTACGGATCGATCAGGCCCCGGAAGCCAGCAGGGAACCACTGGCGCCGCTGGCGCGCCAACCCGGCGGCAGGGGGCCATGGGCCGGCGGGGCGCCGCTCCACCACACCAGGCGTGGTGCCCCCCGAGCCTGCAGACGCTGGCGTTCGGCGGGACGAGGTGCAAAACCAAGCCACAGGCCGCTGCTCCCCGCTGCCCCAGCAGCGGCAGGCCCCTGCCGCTCCCAGGCCCAGAACGCCTGACGATCGGGCAACAGCCACCAGCGCCGCGATCCCACCTCCAGCCGCAGCGCCTGGCTGTCGGGCGAAAGGGCCGCCACGGCCAGACCCGGGCTGGCCAGACGCTGGCCGCTGAGCAACGGCGGCCCCTGCTCGGAATCGGCCAGCACCGTGGCCGTCAGGCCCTGCCAGCAGGCCGGATCGGCGGCGGCCACCGGGTCCAGCAGCACCACCCAGTCGAAACGCTGGAGGCCGAGGCCGGTGGCGAGCTGCCGCGCCTGGTGGCAGGCGAAGCCATCGGAGCGGCTGCTCACCAGGGCCCCGCGGCCGTGGTGGCGGGCCAGCAGCAGGTCGCGGTCGGGCTGGTGCACCAGCAGCAGCTGGTCGCCGCTCAGCAACCCCAGATGCACCGCCACCACGCAGGCGAACAGGGCCGTACCCCAGCGCCGCCAGGGCCGGCCCAGCCCCGGCACCAACCAGCCGAGCAACGCCAGGCTCAGCAGCAACACCAGCAGCGGCAGGGGGCGCCCCGTCTGCCACTGGGCCATCGGCAACGCCGCGAACAGCTGGGCCACCAGCAGCAGCAACCGGGCCAGCAGGTCCACCGGCAGCAGCAGCACCCCGAGCAGCGGCGGAGCCAGCAGCGCCACCAGGGAAAGCCCCATGGCCCCGAGGGTGAGCGGCGTGAGCAAGGGCGCGGCCAGCAGGTTGGCGGGCACCGCATAGAGCGGCACCACCCCGAAATGGAGCAGCTGCAGCGGCAGGGTCCAGAGCGTGGCCGCCAGCGGCACGGCCAGGGCCGGGGCGGTCCAGTTGGGCCGCAGCCAGCGGGGCAGCCAGGGGTGCAGCGCCTGCTCCAGCGGCCTGGCCGTGACCAGCAGGGCGGCGGTGGCCGCCACGCTCAACTGGAAACCCACATCCGCCAGCCAGTCGGGGCGGAGCAGCAGCATCACCACCGCCGTGAGCAGCAGCAAGGCCAGGGGCCTGGCGCGGCGTCCGGCCTCGAGGATCAGCAGGCCCATGCCCCCGGTGAGCACCGCCCGCACCACCGAGGGCTGGGGCCCGGCCAGCAACAGAAACAGAAGGATGGCGCCGCCGGCAAGGGTCAGGCGCAGGGGGCGTCCCAGGGAGCGCCCCAGGGGCAGCACCGCCCCGAGCAACACCGAAAGATGGAAACCGGAGGCGGCGAGGGCGTGGCTGAGGCCGGCCACCCGGAAGGAATCCCGCAGCTCCTGCGGCAGGGGCACCACGGCACTGCCGAGCACCAGGGCCGCCAGCAGACCACCCCGCTCCGGGCCGGCGGCGGCGATCAGGCGCTCGGCGATGCGGCGCCGTAGATCGGCGATCGGGGTGGCGGGGCGCTCCAGCACCTGCAGCTGCTCCACCCGCAGGCGGCTCCAGACACCCTGGCGGCCGAGGCGTTCGGCGGGGCCGGCCAGCAGCGGGTGGGGCGCGGGCCGGAGCGAGCTGAGCTGACCCTGCACCCGCACCCGCCAGCCCTGATGCAGCAGCGGGCAGGAGGCGAGTCGCAGTTCGGTGCGGCCCTGGCTGCGGCCCCCTTCCAGCTGCAGGATCCCCCGGCAGCCGCCGCCGGTTTCCGGGCGCGGATCCTCCAGCAGACGCCCCTGCAACTCCAGAGCCAGCTGGGCGCCAGGCTCGGGCAGCAACCGCACCGGATCCAGTGCCCCGGGGCCGGGCGTTCGCCCCACTCCCAGCAGCAGCAACACCCCAACCAGGGCCAGTCCCCCCGCCAGGGCCGCGATCCAGCGGCGGGCTGGAGGCTCGGGGGCCGGCGCCGGTGGCAGCAGCTCAGGGAGTGAGGGTGGAAGGGGTGGAGGAAGGGGCGGTGGTGGTGGGGGTGGGGGAGAGGGAGGGAGGGAAACGGAAGCAACCAAAACCGCTCAGCCGCTGGACACCCCAGCAGCCTTCCCAGCCCCTGCCCTGGTGCTCAGCCTCAGCCTGCCGGTGCCGCGGCCGCAGCCTCCGCAGGGGCCTCCTCGGGGTGGGCGTCGAACCAGGCGCGGCGCTTCTGCTCGCTGAGCAGCGGGAAGCCGAGGGCCCGCCGTTCCGCCAGCCAGGCCTCGGCCACCTGACGGGCCAGATGGCGGATGCGGGCAATGGTGGCGGTGCGCTCGGTCACCGAGATCACGCCGCGGGCCTCCAGCAGGTTGAAGGTGTGGCTGCACTTGAGCACGAAATCCAAGGCCGGGGCGGGCAGCTGCTTCGCCACCAGATCGGCCGCCTCGGCCTCATAGAGGGCGAACAGCTGCTTGAGCCGCTCGGGGTTGGAGGCCTCGAAGTTGTAGGTGCACTGCCCTTTCTCGAACGGCAACCAGATATCGCCGTAGGAGCGGTGGCCATCCCAGGAGAGATCCCAGATGCTTTCCACATCCTGCAGATACATCGCCAGGCGTTCGAGGCCGTAGGTGATCTCGATCGACACCGGCCGGCAGTCGATGCCGCCACACTGCTGGAAGTAGGTGAACTGGGTCACCTCCATGCCATCGAGCCACACCTCCCAGCCCACGCCCCAGGCGCCGAGGGTGGGGGATTCCCAGTTGTCCTCCACGAAACGGATGTCGTGGTCGGCCTGGCGGATGCCCAGGGCCTCCAGGGAGGCGAGATACGTCTCCTGGATGCCATCGGGCGAGGGCTTGATCAGCACCTGGTACTGGAAATAGTGCTGGGCCCGGTTGGGGTTGTCGCCATAGCGGCCGTCGGTGGGGCGGCGGCAGGGTTCGGGATAGGCCACGGCCCAGGGTTCCGGCCCGATCGCCCGCAACACCGTGTGGGGACTCATCGTGCCGGCGCCCTTCTCGGTGTCATAGGGCTGCAACAGCAGACAGCCCTGCTCCGCCCAGAAACGGTTGAGGGTGGCGATGATGTCCTGGAAGTGCACGGGGGAACGGGCCGGACGGTCTGAGCCCCCATTCTTCCTGACGGTTCTCCACCACCCGGGCAGTGGGGATCAGCCCTTGGGAATGCGCAGCTTCTGGCCGGGGAAGATCAGATCGGGATCTTCGATCACCTCGCGGTTGGCCTCGAAGATCTCGGTGTAGCGGGCACCGTTGCCGTAGGCACGCTCGGCGATGCCCCAGAGGGTGTCGCCGGACTGCACCAGCACGAACTCAGCTTCCTTGCCGCCGGCACCGGCGAGGCCAGCGGCCTCCACCTTGGCCACGCCTTCCACGTTGCCGGCCATCAGCACGGCCTTCTCGAAGGCCGCCTGGTCCTTGGCGGTGCCGGTGATCGTGGCCGTCTCACCTTCGAGGTTCACCGCCAGATCGCTGATGCCGGGGTTGTTCGCCTCGATGTGCTGCTTGAGCTTCGCGGCGGCCTTGTCCTCACCGCGATTGAAAACCTTCTTGCCGATGTTGGCGGCGAAATCAAACAGGGGAACACCCATGGGTGGAGAAATGAGGGGAGCGCCGGCTGGGCGCGTGCCCCCCATTTAAGCGAGATCCGCCAGGGGCGGCCTCCGCTGCCTCTTCAGTGCTTCCAGTCAGTGCTCCAGCGCCAGGCAACGGCTGAGATGGGCCACCGCCGGTGACATCGGGGCCTGGCCTTCAGGCGCCATCAGCCCGAGCCAGAAGCCGCCGTCATCGCGGAAGACGAGCACGGGTTTCACCGGGCCCTGGCCATGCACCCGCAACAGGCAACGGCAAAGCTCACCTGCCACCCTCTGGCCTCCGGGGCTGACGCGCAGGCGGGAGAGCACGGCATCCACCTCAGGAAAGGAAAGGAAGGTGGCCCGCTTGCCATCGTTCACCAGGACCATCCCATCCTGCTGAGAAACGGCGCGTAGCAAGGAATCGATCGTGGTCAGCAAACCCGGAACTGGAAAAGCCACGCGCACCTCTTAAGGTTTTCTTTATCTAGGTCAGATTCCAGAGATGGTGCAATCAGTGTTTTGACCTACTGACAAACGGGGCTAAACGGTGAGTCCGAGTGCTCCCATCAGGCCGCCGGCCAGGGGGCGGTGCTGCACCCCGGTGAAACCCGCTTCCCGGGCGAGCCGTTCCTGCTCGGGCCCGGTGGGGAAGCGCTCGAGGCTGGCCTCGAGATAGGCGTACTGCTCCGGCAGGCCGAACAGCTGGGCGGCGGGCACCACCAGCCGGCGCAGGTAGGTGCGCTGAAACGCCTCCACCGCAGGCGAGGAGGGGCGGTTGAAATCGAGCACCACCGCCCGGCCCCCGGGGCGCAGCAGGCGCCGCAGCTCCCGCAGGCCGGCGCCGGGATCGGCCAGGTTGCGCAGGCCGTAGGCCATCGCCACCCCATCGGCCCAACCGGCGGGAATGCCGGTGGCCAGGGCATCCCCCTGGCGCCACTCCAGCGGCAGCCAGGGCTTGCGGGCGGCCCGCTGCCGGGCCAGGGCAAGGGGGGCGGCGGCGGCATCCAGACCCACAACCAGCCCTCCCGGCCGCACGCGCTCGGCCAGCAGCAGGGCCAGGTCGCCGGTGCCGCAGCAGAGATCCACCAGGCGCTGACCGGGCCGGGGCGCGAGCCAGGCCACGGCCTGGCGCTTCCAGAGCCGATGCAGCCCGAGGCTCAGCAGGTCATTGAGCTGGTCGTAACGGGGGGCGATCGCCTCAAACAGTTCGGTGACCGCCGCCGGATCGCCGGGTTTCAAGAGGCTGGAGGCCCGGAGCGGGCCGAGGGGAAAGCCTCCTCCCAGGGGAGAACGATCGAATCGAGGCTCACCCCGGATTCGGGATCGGCCGGGGGAAAGGCCAGCCCCCGGGCTTCCAGCCGCTCCGGGCTGGTGAGGGTGAGCACCATCACCGTGGCAAGCCCCACGGCTGCCGAACAGACCATGCAGCCCGCCAGCATCAGCGAAAACTCGCGGCGATCGTTGGCCGCCTGCATCAACTGCAGGGCCCAGCCCACGAGCGCCACCACGGCGGCAACCATGAGCAGCGCCAGAGCCGTCAGCGGGGAAGCATGATTGGTGAACAGGGCAGTCACCGCTGAAGCCGCGCTGGCAGAAAGGTGCCCAGCCAATGTAACGAGCCCTTAAGCAGCGACGCGAGCGGCCTCCAGCTGGGAGGGCAGCAGCGGCCGCAGCGGCAGCTGACGGGCGAGCAGATCCTGTTTGATCTCCTGCACCGTGAGCACCCCGTCGTGCAGGAGGGAGGCCAGCAGGGCCGCCGCCGCCTTGCCCTCGGTGAGGGCGGCGGCGATGTGGTCGATGCAGCCGGCACCGCCCGAGGCGATCACCGGCACCTCCACCGCCTCGGCCACGGCGCGGGTGAGGGCCAGGTCGTACCCGGCCTGGGTGCCATCCCCATCCATCGAGGTGAGCAGGATCTCGCCGGCCCCCAGCGCCACCACCTCGCGGGCCCAGGCCACGGCATCGAGGCCGGTGTTCTCGCGCCCGCCCTTCACGTACACATCCCAGCCGGGCTGGGGCTCACCGGAGGCGGTGGTGCGGCGGCGGGCATCGATCGCCACCACGATGCACTGACACCCGAAACGCTCGGCGCCACGTGCCACCAGGGCGGGGTCGCGCACTGCGGAGGAATTGAGGCTCACCTTGTCGGCCCCGGCCCGCAGCAGCTCGGTGATCCCCTCCACGCTGGTGATGCCGCCCCCCACCGTGAACGGAATGGTCACGGCCTCGGCGGTGCGCCGCACCAGGTCCACCAGGGTGGTGCGGCCCTGATGGCTGGCGGCGATGTCGAGGAACACCAGCTCATCGGCACCGGAAGCGCTGTAGCGGCAGGCGAGTTCCACCGGATCACCGGCGTCGCGCAGTCCCACGAAATTGACACCTTTCACCACCCGGCCCTCGGCCACGTCGAGACAGGGAATGATGCGCCTGGCAACCATGGCTGGGGGGTCGGGAGTGCTGGGGGAGCACTGGTAAGGTTGCCCCACTTTCCCCTCCATCGGCCATGTCCCAGGCTGCCATCACCATCGGCTCGAAGGTGCGGGTCACCCGGGTGCGTGACCGCATCCCCGCCGATCTGGTCGCCACCCTCAAGGCCGATGCCACCGGCACCGTGAAGGATTTCCGCGTCACCGACGGCAAGGGCATCGGCGTGGTGGTGGAGCTCAACGGCGGCGGCACCAGCTGGTTCTTCGACGACGAAATCACCCCGGCCTGAACGGCCTTCCTCCAGGCAGACCTTCCCCCGTGACCGAAAGCCCCGAACGTCCCGCCCCCGGCTCCCGGGCCGGGGCTGCCCGCCAGATGCTGGGCATGAAAGGTGCCAGCGGCACCACCAACATCTGGAAGATCCGGCTGCAGCTGATGAAGCCGGTCACCTGGATCCCCTTGATCTGGGGAGTGCTCTGCGGTGCGGCGGCATCGGGCAACTTCCATTGGCGCCCCCAGGAGGTGCTGGCCTCACTGGCCTGCATGCTGATGAGCGGGCCGCTGCTGGCCGGTTACACCCAGACGATCAACGACTATTACGACCGCGAGATCGACGCGATCAACGAGCCCTACCGGCCCATCCCCTCCGGTGCGATTCCGCTGGGCCAGGTGAAGCTCCAGATCTGGGTGCTGCTGCTGGCCGGCCTCGGGGTGGCCTATGGCCTCGACCGCTGGGCCGGCCACACCACACCGGTGCTGTTCCTGCTGGCCCTGGGCGGTTCGTTCGTGAGTTACATCTACTCCGCGCCGCCGTTGAAGCTGAAGCAGAACGGCTGGCTGGGGAACTACGCCCTGGGCGCCAGTTACATCGCCCTGCCCTGGTGGGCCGGCCAGGCCCTGTTCGGCCGGCTCAGCTGGACCACCGCCCTGCTCACCCTGGCCTACAGCCTGGCGGGCCTGGGCATCGCGGTGGTGAACGATTTCAAGAGCGTGGAAGGTGATCGGGCCCTGGGGCTGCAATCGCTGCCGGTGGTGTTCGGCACCCGCACCGCCAGCTGGATCAGCGCCGGCATGATCAACATCTTCCAGCTGGCGATGGTGGCGGTGCTGATTGCCATCGGCCAGAATTTTTCGGCCGTGCTGCTGGTGCTGCTGATCATTCCGCAGATCACCTTCCAGGACATGTGGCTGCTCCGCGATCCGGTGGCCTTTGACGTCAAGTACCAGGCCAGTGCGCAGCCGTTCCTGGTGCTCGGCATGCTGGTGACCGCCCTGGCCATCGGTCACAGCGACCTCAGCCACTGGAACGCCGTCCGGGCGATGAGCCTGTGAGCGAAGCCACCGCCCGGCCACCGCAGCGCTCCCTGCCCTCGCTGCTGCTGCCGGGCCTGCTGGCGCTCGGCATCGGCGGTGGTGTGGCCCTGGCCCAGACCGCGCTCGTGGCCGGGGTGGACCTGCTGCTGCCGGACGCCCGCAAGATCAGCACCTACAACCGCCCCGGCACCCTCACGATCCTCTCCTCCGAAGGGCAGGTGGTCTACAAGGAGGGCCCGGCCACCCGCGAACGGCTGCCGAGCGGCAAGATGCCGCTGCTGCTGCAGAGGGCCTTCGTGGCCGCCGAAGACCGCCGCTTCTACAAGCACGACGGCGTCGACCTGGTTGGCATCCTGCGGGCGATGGCGCGCAACCTGCGCCAGGGCTCGGTGGAGGAAGGGGCGAGCACGATCACCCAGCAGCTGGCGCGCACGGTGTTTCTCAGCCAGGACCGCACCCTCTGGCGCAAGATCAAGGAAGCGGCCCTGGCGGGCAAGATCGAGCGCCAGCTCAGCAAGGAGCAGATCCTCGAGCAATACCTCAATTTCGTGTATCTGGGCTCCAGCGCCTACGGCGTTGCCGATGCCGCCTGGGTGTATTTCTCCAAGACCCCCGATCAGCTGACCCTGCCCGAGGTGGCGATGATCGCCGGCCTGCCGCCGGCCCCTTCGGTGTATTCGCCGCTGGTGAACCCCGATCTGGCGCTGGAGCGCCGCGCCACGGTGCTGCGCCGCATGCGGGAGGCGGGCTTTATCGACGACACCCAGTTGGCCCGCGCCGATGCGGCGCCGCTGGGGCTGAAACCGGCCGAACCCAAATACTTCAACAACCCGGCCCCCTGGTACATCAGCTGGCTGGAGCAGGAACTGCCGAAGGTGCTCAGCAAGGAAGAGCTGGAGGTGGGCGGGCTCACGATCCGCAGCGGCCTCAACAAGGCGTGGCAGGAGCAGGCCCAGCGGGTGATCGATGGCCGGTCGTACGGCGGCCTGGAGGGGGCGCTGGTGGCGATGGAGCCGGGCACGGGCCTGGTGAAGGCGATGGTGGGCGGCACGGACTGGAACCGCAGTCAGTTCAACCGCGCCACCCAGGCGCTGCGGTCACCGGGCTCCACCTTCAAGGTGTTCGCCTACACCGCCGCCATCAAATACGGCCTGCGGCCGGAGGATCCGATCTCGAACAGCCAGCGCTGCTACAGGGATGGCTGGCCGCCGAAACGGTTCTGCATCCCCGGCGGGGGCGGGACCACGATCCTCGAGGCGATCACCAACTCCCGCAACGCCGCAGCGGTGGCGACCGCCGAGAAGGTGGGCTATCCGCGGGTGATCGGGGTGACCCGCGACCTGGGCATCACCGGCGAGATCGGCGAATACCCGGCGATGGTGCTGGGGGCCAACGAAAAGACGGTGCTGGAGATGACCACGGCCTACGCCGCCCTGGCCAACCGTGGCGTTTACGTGAAGCCCACGCCGTTTGAAGAGATCTACGGGCCGGATGGGGAGCTGCTGTGGAGCCGGCGGGTGGATGCCAAGGCGGGCCGGCGGGCGGTGAGCAGTGAAGTGGCCGACACGGTCATGTGGATGCTGCAGCGGGTGGTGAATTCCGGCACCGGCCGGCCGGCAAGCCTGGGAGACCGCCCCGTGGCCGGCAAGACGGGCACCGCCGAAGGCGCCCGCGACCTCTGGTTCATCGGCTCCATCCCCCAGCTCACCACCGCGATCTGGTTCGGCTACGACCAGAACTGGAAGACCGGCAGCAGCAGTGCCGCTGCCGCTTCGGCCTGGTACTCGTTCATGTCGAACATCAGCAAGGACATCCCGGTGCAGGAGTTCCCGCCCCGGCCCGAACTCACCGGCAAGTTCATCCCCTACGTGCCGCCGAAGGAGAAGAAGAAAAAAGAGGAGCGCGGCGGAGCAAGGCTCGACGAAAGCTGGCAGCCGCCGGATAACGGCGACACCGCCGTGCCGGAAGCGCGGCGCTGGACCCCCGAAACCCGCTGGGAACCCCCCACGCGCGATGAACCGGCCCCGCGGCGCTGGGAGCCGCCGGCGGACAGCCCCCGCTGGGAACCACCGGCGCGCCAGCAGGAAACGGCCGCCCCCGCCCCGGCTGCTCCTGCCGCCCCCGCGCCCGCCCCGGCTCCGGTGGCTCCCGCCGCCCCCGTAGCCCCCCCGCCGATCGCCCCACCGCCGCCGGTGACGCCGCCACCGCCGCTGCCTTAGGGAGCGTCCAGCACAGCGGCATAGAAGCCATCACCGCCGCCGGCTTCCGGCCACCACTGGTGTTCAGCGCTGAGTCGCCACTGGGGCCGATCCTCCAGGAAGGCAGCGGTGACAGCGCCATTTTCCTGCGGATGCACCGTGCAGGTGGCGTAGACGATCCGCCCCCCGGGGGCCAGCAGCGGTGCGAGGGCATCAAGCAGCTGTAGCTGCAGGGCGGCGAGTTGCTCAATCGCTTCGGGCTCGATCCGCCAGCGGGCATCGGGATGGCGGGCCAGGGTGCCAAGACCGGAGCAGGGGGCATCCACCAGGATGCGCTGGAAATGGCCCCGCCACTGGGGCCGCAGCTCCTGCAGCTGGAGGGCATCGGCTGCCAGCGGCTGGATGCAGGTGAGCCCGAGCCGCTCGGCATTGGCCACCACCCTGCGCAACCGTGCCTCGGAGCGGTCCACGGCCCACACCTCGCCCCGGTCGCCGATCAGCTCGGCGATCTGGGTGCTCTTGCCGCCGGGGGCGGCGCAGGCATCAAGGATGCAGTCGCCCGGGAAGGCCTCGAGCAAGGGGGCGATCCGCTGGGCGCTGCGGTCCTGCACGCACCAGTGGCCCGCCGTGAATCCCGGCAGGGCGCGCAGGTCGCCGGGACGATCGCACAGGGTGAAGCCCTGGGCCGCCTGGGGCAGGTCCACGGCCGCCACACCGGCGGTGGCGAAGGCTGCCAGCAGGCTGTCGCGATCACTGCGCAAAGGGTTCACGCGCAGGTCGAGGGCGGGGGCGGCGTTGCAGGCGGCACCGAAGCGATCCGCCGCCTCCAGCGGCAGCCAGCCCAGCAGCTCCTCCGCCAGCCAGGGGGGCAGCGAATGGCGCAGGGCAAAGGCCTCCACGGGGTCCGTGGGCAGCACCAGCCCCAGGCAGGGATCGCTGCCAGCGGCGGCCTCCCGCTCCTGCCGGCGACGCAGCAGCGACCGCAGCAGGCCGTTCACCACCGGCGCGAGGCGGGCCAGCTTGTGCTGCTTGGCCAGCTCCACCGTGGTGCTCACGGCGGCGGAGGCCGGCACCCTTTCGCTGAACAGCAGCTGGTAGATGCCGAGATGGAGCAGCCAGCGCAGGCGGGGGGGCTGGCGCAGGGCCGGCACCTTGCCGAGCGCATCGATCCAGGCATCGAGCAGCAGGCGCTGGCGGATGGCGCCGTAGGCCAGTTCGGTGGCCAGGGCCCGGTCCTGGCTGGAGAGGGAGCCGCGGCCCAGCTCCCGCTCCAGGGCGGCATCGGCGTAGGCCCCGGCCGCCACGGCCTGCAGCACCCGCCAGGCCGCCAAACGGGCCGCCAGGCCCACCGTGGCCGGGGCGGTGCCGGCGGTGGCGGTGACGGCAGTGGCCGGAGCGGCGGGGGAATGGGCCAAGCGAAGAGCGCGTGCGTATCCCACTGCTAGCTCCGCTCCCCCCACCAGCGGAAGCGCTCCAGCGGCAACTTGCCCTGCGGATCCACCGGAATGCCCTCGGCGAGCAGCAGATCCCGCTGCATCCAGTCGGATCCCTCCCGGGCCGGGCCCATGGCGATGCAGCCCCGGGCACTCACGACCCGCTGCCAGGGGATGGGAGAGGGCAGTGGCAGGCGGCGCAGGGCCCAGCCCACCTGGCGGGCGGCGCCGGGGGCGCCGATCAGGGCGGCGATCTGGCCGTAGGTGGCCAGGCGGCCGGGGGGGATGCGGGCCACGGCGTCCCAGACCCGCTGATCGAAGTTGGCCATCAGATCTGCGGAGCATGCAGGGCAGATCGGCCGCATGCAGGAATCCAGCCGCAACGGCCATGGGATAAGGGGGCCTCCCGACCCCGGCAGGGGCGCCCCAGACGGAGTGGCATGAAGCTTTCGCGCGCAGGAAACGATGGATTCCGGTGGCTAGGGTCACGCCGTTCGAGCACGGCCCCCTGGGGCGAAGGAAGCATGGGGGCGGCCAGCGAGAAGGGCAACGGGGAAGAGGCGATCCACAGCTTCAGTACGGCGGTGTTCGAGACCGCCCAAGGCGATCCGCCGCGGCTTTCGATGACCCAGAGCCGCCAGCTGGCCTCCCTGGCCTCCCTGGCCGCCGTGAGCCTGGCGGGCCTGTTTGTGGTGACGGTGCTGAGCGCGATCCTGCCGCCGAAGCTGATCGATCCGCAATGGCAGCTGGCCCTCGGCAATGCGCTGATCAGCAGCGGTCCGATGGCGCTGCTGGGGCTGCTGGCCGCCCACCTGGCGGCCTACGTGCAGCCCTCGGCGGAAGGGGTGCTCAAACGGCTGCGCAGCTTCCGGCAGCTGGCGGTGGCGGCGGCGCTGGGGTATCTGCTGCTGATCCCGCTGCAGCTCTACGGCGCCTGGAATCTGGTGGAGACCGGCCGCAACGCCAGGGTGCGGGCCGAAGGCACGGCCGATCAGAAGCTGGCGGCCTACCGGGAGGCGATCACGAAGGCGAAGAGCACGGCCGAGCTGCAGCAAAGGCTGCAGGCGCTCAAGGGTCCGCAACTGACCCCGCAGGCGCTGCAGCAGCCGCTCGAACCCCTGCGGCGCACGATGCTGGAGCGGCTGGAGACCAGCGCCGGCCTGGTGAAGAAGCGCACCAATGAGATCGGGGCACCGGTGGGTTCTCTGGTGCGCCAATCGATCCGGGTGACGCTCTCCTCGCTGCTGCTGGCGCTCGGCTTCGCGGCGGGCGCCCAGGGGCGCAAAGCGAAGCTGCCGCTGCTCGAGGGCCTGCCGGGTCGCAGAAAGCGCCGCTGAACCACGACCCCAGGAACCAGACAGGCAGCCAGGCAGGATCGGAAGCCGAATCCGCCCGCTTCCGATGCCGCTGCTGCCCCGTCGCTTCGAGCGGCTGAAGGCCGTGCTCGATCGCCGCATGGGCGACCTCACGCTGCTGCTGGAGCATGTGGACAAGCCCCACAACGTCTCGGCGATCCTGCGCAGCTGCGATGCGGTGGGGGTGAACGAGGCCCATGCGGTGCTGCTGGAGGGAAGGAAGGCCACGTTCAACAGCACGGCCCAGGGCAGCCAGAAATGGGTGACGCTGCACCGCCACGGCCAGACGGAACCGGTGATCGAAGATCTGAAAAGCAGGGGCTTCCGGCTCTATGGCACCCACCTGGGGGTGGAGGCGGTGGACTATCGCTCCTGCGACTACACCGGCCCCACGGCGTTCGTGCTGGGGGCGGAGAAGTGGGGCCTGAGCGAGCGCACGGCGGAATTGGTGGACCAGGCGATCACGATTCCGATGCGGGGCATGGTGCAGTCGCTGAATGTGTCGGTGGCGGCGGCGCTGCTGCTGGCGGAGGCACTGCGGCAGCGGCAGGCGGCGGGGCTGACGCCCGAACGGGGGGAAGGCCTGCCCGCCGAGCAATACCAGCGGCAGCTGTTCGAATGGGCCTATCCCCAGGTGGCCGCCTGGTGCCGCAAGGAGGGCCGCCCCTACCCGCCGCTGGATGCCGAGGGCACGATCACCGAGGAGCTGCCCCGCACGCTGCGGTTGCGCTGCTGAGGCTGCCGAGCAGGTGTCAGAGGGGCTCGTGCTCCCGGTCGCAGCGGGCAGCACTGGGAAGCCAGAGCGCCAGACCGAGGGCGGCGATCTCGAACACGATCTGGCGGCCGCCCAGCAGCACCACGATCACGGCCACCACGGCGAGCGCCTTGAGGAACACGCTCCAGACATCGTCCATGTTCTCGCTGCCCTTAAGCCAGAGCAGGGCTGCCACGGCCATCAACACCAGATCCAACCACCAGGGCATGGGCTGCAAGGGCTGAGCGTTCCAAGGCTAAGCGCAGAAAGCTCTGGCTTGCAGCCGAGACCGAGGCCACGATCAGATTCTCAAAGTAAGATCCGCAAAAAATCAAGAGAACATGAAATCACCTGATAGATGCATTCTCACGTTGCCCGATGGAAGCAAATCCTCATACCCGATTCCCTCAGCCTGATCACCCCCTACGTGCTGAAAGAACAAAACGATTGGTTCGAGGACGAGATCCGCTTTGTTCGCCGCCTCCTGCAACCAGAGGAAACAGCGATTGACATAGGAGCCAACTACGGGATTTTCACGCTGGCCATGGCCGCGGCCGTAGGGGAATCAGGAAAGGTGTTCACCTTTGAACCCGCCTCCTCCACCACAGCCTACCTACGGGAAAGCCTGAGGATCAACAACTATCAGCAGGTCCATCTTGAGCGGTGCGCCCTATCAAACCAATCCGGCAAGGCCCAGCTGGCCATCGGTGAGCACTGCGAACTCAATGCATTGAGCGAAAAGGCTGTACCGGGGGGCACCGAAGAAGTTTCAACAACTACACTCGACCAATTCCTGGCGGGACACGGGCAGAACATTGATGGCGTTGATTTCATCAAGATCGATGCCGAAGGCCACGAAATCCCCATCCTCGACGGCGCCAAAAAGCTGTTGAATGAGCAATCCCCATTAATCCAATACGAAATCAAAGCCGGCCATGAAATCAATTTCACCTTGGTCGAAGCCTTCCGTGAGCACGGCTATGCCTCCTATCGCCTCATCCCGGGCCTGGGGATGCTGATGCCCTTTGACGAAACCAGCACGCCCGATGCCTATCTCCTGAATCTATTCGCCGCCAAACCCGACAAGGCAAGTCAGCTAGAAGCGAGCCAGCTTCTTGGCACTCCTCTGCTTGCGGGCAATGCAATTACAAGCGATGGAATGCCGAGCGTGGAGATCGCATCCAGCGCAGAGCTACTCCAGGAAGGCGAAGACTGGCTTACCAAACACTCCCCCACGTTTCCCCACCCGCTCCAAACCCACAACCAAACGCCGCTCTGCATGGCCTTGGGACTGTTTTCCTACAGCCTCAATCCAATTCACCCAGCCAGCCTCCGCATCCTGGCGATCCGCGAGAGTGCGAATAGCCTGCGGAAGCTATGCCAGGAAGCGCCGAATGCCACCAATCTTGCGGCGCTGGCACGGGTGAGCGCCGCCTATGGAGCCAGGGCCCTTGCCGTAGCCGCCCTGGATGCGCTCGTGCAATCGATCCAGATGAACCAGTTGTGTGGGGAGCCAATGGATTTGACATCGCTGCCGCTCTCCCCATCCCCACGCTTTGACGCCATACCCATCAAAGACTCCACAGAGGAGTGGCTTCTCGCAGCAGCGCTCGAATCCATGGAAAAGCTGAGCTCCTACTCCTCCTTCTATTCTCCCGACCAATCACTGGATCGCCTCAAGAGCATCTCCACCCTTGGATACGCAAGTGACGAAATGCTCAATCGCCTTGCTCTAATCCAGAAGCGATTTGGAGCTGGCTGAGCCATCAGCTCGCCCGGGCCTGCGAACCCGCCAGCCAGTTCTCCAGCCCCTCGCCGAGGAAGGAAAGGCCCAGCACCAGCACGAACATCGCCAGGCCGGGGAAGAGGGCCGTCCACCAGATACCGGTGGGCACCGCGGTGAGGGCCTGCTGGAGATCCCCTCCCCACTCGGGGATGGTTTCGGGCAGGCCCAAGCCCAGGAAGCCCAGGCCGCCGAGCACCAGCACGGCATCGGCGGCGTTGAGGGTGAGCAGCACCGGCACCGAGGTGATCACATTGCGCAGCAGGTAGCGCCGCAGAATCCAGAAGGGCCCGGCGCCGAGTGATTTCGCCGCCTCCACGAACAGTTCCGCCTTCACCTGGGCCGTCTGGTTGCGCACCACCCGGAAGTACTGGGGCACGTAGACCACACACAGGGCAGCCGCCGCGTTGGGAAGGCCCCGGCCAAGCAGGAACGCCAGCACCACCGAGAGCAGCAGCACCGGCAGGGTGTAGAGGGTGTCCATCAGCAGCACCAGCACCCGGTCGACGCTGCCGCCCAGATAGCCGCTCACCATCCCCAGCGGCACCCCGATCAGCAGCGCCAGCAGCAGGGCGATCAACACCACCTGCAGGGCCACGCCACTGCCCGCCAGCGTGCGCACGCAGACATCGCGGCCGAGGCGATCGGTGCCGCACCAGTGGGCCGGCGAAGGGGGCGCATAGAGGGGGTTATCGAGGCCGGCATTGGGATCGGGCAGGATCCCCAGCTGAATCAGCAGCGGCGTTAACAGGGCCACCAGGCCGTAGAGCACCACGATCGCCAGCCCCCAGCGGGCCATGCGGGCGGCCAGGGTGCCGGAAGACCAGCGCAGCGGCACAGGGCGAAACAAGATGGAATCCCATTCAACCGCGGCACCCGGGCCTCGCCAGCCGGGCAGCCAGGCTTTATCTTGCGTTTTCGTATGCAGGCCCGATGACCGCTCCCCGCTTGCTGATCGTCGACGACGACCCGGAAATGCGCAGCTTCCTCACCACGGAGCTGGCGGTGGAGGGCTACAGCTGCGAAGAAGCGGGGTCAGGCCAGCAGGCCCTGGGCCGGATCCGGGGCGAAACCTGGGATCTGGTGCTTCTCGACTGGGGCTTGCCCGATTTCAGCGGCGTGGAGGTATGTCGCCGCATGCGCCAGGGCGGCATCACCACGCCGGTGCTGATGCTCACCGGCCACGACGAGGTGAAGGAAAGGGTAGAGGCGCTGGATTCCGGCGCCGACGACTACCTCACCAAACCGTTTTCGATCGAGGAGCTGCTGGCACGGGTGCGGGCCCGGCTGCGGCGCACCGCCCTCGACGAACCGGAGGACGGCTGGCTGCGGCTGGCCGATCTGGCCCTCAACCCCTCCAGCCGTGAGGTGATGCGCGGCAGCGAGCCGATCCATCTCACCGCCAAGGAGTTCGACCTGCTCCACCACCTGTTCCGCCATCCGGGCCAGGTGCAGGAACGCCGCAGCATCCTCAATGCCCTCTGGGGCGAAGACTGGGTGGGCGACGACAACCTGCTGGATGTCTACGTGCGTTATCTGCGCAAGAAGCTGGAACCACCCGGCCGCCCCACCTTGATCCAGACGGTGCGCGGCGTGGGCTTCATGCTCAAGGAGGGCTCGGCCAGGAGCTGAGCGGGCAAGACACAACCCGCCACCCTGGCTAGGCTCCGGAGCGATCGCCGAGCGCCCATCCCTTGCCCGACCAGGCTTCTGATGCCAAGGTCCAGCTTCTCGTCGTCGACGACGACGTGCGGATGCGCACCTTCCTGGCGGGGGAACTGCGGGCCGAGGGCTACGGAGTGGAAGAAGCGGGCGACGGCCAGAGCGCGCTGATGCACCTACGCAGCCAGCCCACCGACCTGGCCATGCTCGATTGGAGCCTGCCGGATTTCAGCGGCGTGGAGATCTGCCGCCGGCTGCGGGCTGGCGAGATCTACACGCCGGTGCTGATGCTCACCGCCCACGATGAGATCCGCGACCGGGTCGAAGCCCTCGATTCCGGCGCCGACGACTACCTGCTCAAACCGTTCTCGATCGAAGAGCTGCTGGCGCGGGTGCGGGCCCATCTGCGCCGCGCCTCCTACGGCCGCCTGATCAGCACCGCCGATGTGCTGTCCGTGGCCGACCTGAGCGTGAACACCGCCACCCGCGAAGTGGAACGGGGCGGCGAGGCGGTACAGCTCTCGGTGCGTGAATACGACCTGCTGCTCTGCCTGCTGCGCCAGGCGGGCCGGGTGGTGGAGCGGGAGCAGATCCTGCGGGAGGTGTGGGGCGAAAACCACTTCGGCGATGAAAACCTGCTTGGGGTGTACATCCGCTACCTGCGCAAGAAGCTGGAGCCGGAAGGCCGCCCCACCTTGATCCAGACGGTGCGGGGCGTGGGCTTCATGCTGCGGGAGGGGGAGCTGCGGCCGGAAGCCTGAGCTGGAAATCACTGCCCACGCCGCCGGGGCCATCCACCACCAGCACCTGGCCTCCCATGGCCGCCATCAGGCTCTGCACCACCGCCAGGCCGATGCCGCTACCGGGGATGCTGGCGGTGCGGCTGCCGCGGCAGAAGCGCTCGAAGATGCGCTCCCGCTCGGCCTCCGGCACGCCGGGCCCCGCATCGATCACATGCAGCACCGCCTGCAGCTCAGTGCCACTTTCGGCAGCGCTCAGCGAAAGCCGGATCGGCGAAGGCGCCGGGGCGTACTTGTGGGCGTTCTCGATCAGGTTGATCAGGCAGTGCTCCAGCTGCTGGGGATCACCGAGGCCCCAGAGGTCAGCGGTGGAATCGGCCTCCGGGCCCTCGTGCCGCAGGCGACCATCGCAGCGCTCCTGCAGCCGTTTCACCACGGCCTGCAGCAGCGGCTGCAGCGGGAAGGCGATCCGGCGCGGCACCAGGCGCTGGGAATCGAGACGGGCCAGGTCGAGCAGATCGGCCACCAGCCGCCCCATGCGGCTGGCCTCGGTTTCGATCAGGGCCAGGTCTTCCCGATCGGCATCGGAGAGATGGAGCGAACGTCGCCGCAGGCGGCCTGCGTAACTGCCGATGATCGTGATCGGGGAGCGGAGCTCATGGCTGACGCCGTTGACGAAACTGCGCTGCCGCTCCCAGGAAGCGGAAAGGCGATCGAGCAGATCGTTGAAGGCAAGGGCGATCGGCGCCAGTTCCTTCGGCTGGTGCTGCACCAGCAGGCGCTGCTGGTTGAGACTTTCGGAATGGGTGGCCACCAGGCTGCGACCCAGTTCCCGCAGCGGCGCCAGGCCGCGGGAGAGGGCGGGCCGCAGCAGCAGGCCGGTGAACAGACTGGAAACACCGGCCGCCAGGGTGAGCAGCAGGGAAGTGCGGCGCTGCTGCTGGATCTTGGCGGTGATGTCTTCCAGCAGGCGCAGCTGCACCACCTGGTCGCCGGCATGCACCGGCAGGGCACTGGTGAGGTATTGGCGCCTACCGGCAGCAAAGGGGCGAGGCTGCTCCGGCGGCAATGGCTCGCGGCCGGAGCGCAACAGCAGCTTCGCCACCGTGAAGCCACCGGGTAGGGGGAAACGACCGATCACCAAGGGCGGGCGGTAGGGCACGCCTGCCTGCACCTCCAGCCATACCAGAAGGTTTGGGGTGATCAGGCCCTGCATGCGGCGGCTCAGCTGCTTGGCCCCCTCACCGGGGCGGGCCCGCTGCTCCAGCAATCCCCGCACGTTCGCCGCCATGGCCTGATGGGCGGAGCGGCGCTCCTGGCTGGCGATCCAGCCATTCGCCGCCAGCAGCAGGCCATAGCCCCCCAGCACCGCCAGCAGACTGGAGCTGAGCAGCCGGCGCCGGATCGAACGCGGCGAGGATGGCAAGGGAGAAAAGGTCGGTTATTAGAGTCTACTTAAAGATCCAAGTAATCCGCCCTTGAAAAGGCCTTGAATTGAATCTCACCCCTGCTTTGGGCAAATCAGAATCAGCCGAGCAAGCAAAAGAGCTCTTCCCAAGAAAGGCTGCCGCGCAGGGAATCTCAAGGATTCACCGGAGCCGTGCCGCACCCATGCCGCAGGCCGATCCACCAGTGGACGCCCCCCTTCGTTTCTGACTACCTTGTCCTTACACACGACATGAATCCGTGAACACCAAAACCAAACTTGCTCTGCTCCGCACTCTCCAGAACCGCAAGAAGAGCGCCAAGGGTTTCACCCTGATCGAACTGATGATCACGGTGGCGATCGTAGGCATCCTCGCCGCCGTTGCCTTACCGCAATTCCTTGGAGCACGGGACGCCGCCCAGGCAGGCTCTCTGATCGGAGCCGCATTAGGTGCGGCCAAGGAATGCGCCTTGGTCACCACTTCCGGAGTAGGCGCAGGCCCTGCCAGCAATGCAAGCTATACCGTAACCGACTGTGATGGTAAGGACACAGGGGGATTCGTCGAAACCGTGGCTTTCCCCAACAAGGCAGTTGGAGTCACCTGCCTTGACCAGAAATCAGTTGATGGAAACACCAAAGCAAAAATTGAGATCAAACCCGACGGCGCCATGTCGTGCACCTTCTCCTGACGAAAATCTCTACCCGAAGCTTCACTCAAAAGCCTCTCTCAGAGAGGCTTTTTTATGCCCTTTGATCAAAAAAATGGATTTTTATCCATTTCCCAAGCCGCCCACTCTTTCTTCACCCAATCTCTCCGAAACGCCCACCCTCGCTTCCGTTCCCGCGGAGGCTGCTGATGACTAGCCTGCAAGCACTGACGCTCAACCCGTTTGCGGAGGTTGCGACCACTTCCCGGGCCACCGGAGCAGGAGCAGGGCTTCTCGCTGGTGATGGTGATCCTCACCGCTGTGATGCTCACCGTGGGAGGGTTAGCCCTGGCCAACCGCTCCAGCCAGGGGCTGCTGGGGTCGGTGTTTCAGAGCTATGGCCTCCAGGCCCGCGAAGCCGCCGAAATCGGCATGAACCGGATCGTGAGCGAGCTCAACCGCCAGGGCAATCGAGGCCTGCTGCGGGCCCGCGACACCAGCGTGGAAACGGGCCTGTGGAACAGCGCTGACGCGGCTCTTTTCCACACCAGCAAGTGCCCCGGAGCCCTGAGCAACGACCTGAACAACGGGCTTATCGCCGCCAACCCCAACCTGGCCTACCAGGCGCCGGCCAACGGCAGCTATGGCCTCGTTTATGTGCGCAACGACGGCTCGATCAGCAGCTCCGCCACAGGGGCCCGCCGGGCCTACCGGCTGATCACCAGTGTGCGCCCCCCGGAGAGCGAGCTCACCGTGTTTCAGGAGCTGCCCGCCGGCAAGGGGGAACTCAACCTGGAAGTGGAGGGGCGATCGCTGCGCTCCGATGGCTCGATCGCCTCCACGGTGCGGCTGCGCAAAACCTTCCAGCTGATTCCGAAATGCTGCGGCGTTCCCTTCGGCGGCGCCCATGGCAACGCCGTTTACACCGGTGCCAGCTACGGCGCCAGCAATGCCGCCTGTCTGAATTTCTCCTCGATGCTGGGGCTGGGGCTGCTGGGCGGCACCGGCAGCACTACCGGTGAGATGCGGATCACTGGCAGCAGTTCGATCACCAACGGCACGGTGCCGATCAACGACGTGTACTGCCTGGCGGATGCCAACGGCAGCTGCGTGGTGCCGGGCAACACGGTGGTGAAGGTGAACCTGATCCATCCACGCCCGGCCGACTTCCCCCCGGCCAAGACCTTCCCCGCCGCCCTCGAACCGGTGACGGCCGGTGAGATGAAGCGGCCCCAGCCCAACGACAAGAACGGCTTCATCCGCTGCCTCACCGATGGCGATGCACTGAGCACCGATCCGGAATACAACACCACCTCCAATAAGAAGAAGTGCATTCAATGGGGCGTGGATGCCACCCTCAGCAACACGGCCCAGTTCCCCAACTACTGCCAGCTGCTCAACGGCGAAGTGCACTGCAAGCTCAAGAGCCTCGATTACAAGGGGTCCGATGTGGTGTTCTTCACCAGTGCCAGCCGCAAGCTGCGGCTCTATTTCGTGCAGGCGGCCCCCGATCCGCCGAATGCCAGCGATCCGATCCTCGCCGGCGGCACCGGCAACAACGGCATCCACCACTGCCGCTCGATTCAGAGCATCACGGCCCCCGCTAACCAGATCACCTGTGCGACGCCCCTGCCGAGCACGGCCGATCTGGCGATGTTCGGCTGCAACAGCTGCGGTGTGCAGACGGTGGATTTCAAAGGTACCCCCGATCTAGCCAATCTTTTCGCCTATTTCCCCAACGGCATCTTCACCCTTTCCGGCACTCCCACCTTCCAGGGGGTGCTCTGGGCCAACAAGATTCTCTCCAACGGCAATGTGAACTGGATCGTGCCCAGCGCTGGCCTGATGGATGTGATGACCTACATGGGCTTCCTGCCCCAGAACGCAATCAGCACCACCCCCAACCCGATCCTTTTCGATTACGTGGCCCGCTCCACCAACCGCTTCCGCTGGCTGAGCAACTGATGGCGCCATCCCGCGCCATGCCGCCGCCGCCACTCGCCTCCAGCCGTGGCTTCAGCCTGGTGGAGATGCTGGTGGCCTCGATGATCTTCGTGATCGCCGGCATCGGCAGTGTGGGCCTGTTCACCATCTCCAGCCGCCAGGCGGCGCTCAGCCGCTCGATCCAGGAAGAGCAGTTCGCAATCAGCATCGATATGGCCAACGTGCTGCGCATGAACGATCGCTATGTCTGCACCGCCAGCGGCTGCGGGATCAGCACCGGCACCACCCCGCCGGGCGAAAATGGCTATTACCCAGCAGACAGCGGCGGCCAGGCCTTTTTCCTGGCCAGATGCGCCGATGGCAGCCTCAGCCAGGGGCTGGTGAGCCTGATCAACAGCCTGCCGGCCACCGCCCAGATGCAGGCCCAGAAGATGACCCGCGCGGCCACGCAGGACAGCTCCTCCCCTTCCGCCCATCGATACAGTGTCAGCTGGAATGTGGATGGCGCCTTAATCCGTCAGATCACCCTCACTCCCACCACTGCGGCTTGGTGCCCCTGATCCGGTGACTCTGAAAGCCGATCCCGGGTACCGCGATGGCTACACCCTCACCGAATTGATGATCTGCGTGGCCCTGGTGGGCCTCCTGGGCGGGATGAGCACCCTGGGATTCCTCAACCAGATGCGCAGCGAAAAGGCCAATGCGATCGCGGTGGAGATCGCCGGCTGGTTGGCCAATGTGCATCGGGCCGCCCTGCGGGGCCGCCGCTGCGAGATCAGCTTTGATACCAGCGGTGCCATCCTCAGCGCCGCCTCGCCCCTGGCCGTGGCCTCGGAACCGAGCAGCTCGGCCCTGCCGATCGCCAACAGCTGCCTGAGCTACACGCCGCTGCAGATCGGTTCGGTGGACCGCAGTACCAAATTTCGGCTCAGCACCAACGATGCCAGCTTCGCCTTCACGCCACGGGGCACGATCACCGGCACCAACAGCCCCACGGTGGTGGTCGGGATCACGCTCACCGAAGGCGGCCTGCCCCACTGCGTGGAGATCGATGGGATGCTGGGGCTGGTGACCGTGGGCCACCTGGTGAACAACCAATGCCAAGCCCCCGCCTGACCCCGCCCCGGATCCAGCGCCGGGCCCGCGGGTATTCCCTGCTGGAGCTGCTGCTGGTGTCGGGCATGGGCCTGCTGCTGGTGGCGGTGGTGATCAGCGTGATCGATGGCCACGTGCGCTCGCGCACCAGCATGGAAGCCCTGATGCGGCTGCAGGATCACTGGAGCCGGGTGCAGTTCCTGCTAGAGCAGGACATCCAGGAATCCCAGGGTTCGGTAGCCACCAGCAATGGCTGTGGTAGTGGCAGCCGCCAGCTCACGATCCAGGTACCAAGCGACACGGCCACCCCGGCCTACATCACCTACTACCTCAAGAGCCAGAGCAGTGGCATCGAGCTCTGGCGTTGCGGGCCGGCGGTGAAGGCCGATGGAGACCTCGATTTCGCCACCCCCAGCGATGCCCTGGTGGTGCGCCGCGTGGGGGCCTTCAGTGTGAACACCAGCAGCAGCGACCCGCAACGGATCAGCTACACCCTCACGCTCACCGACCCCAGCGGTGCCACCTACACCAACCAGGCCCAGCCCAGCGGTGGCATGTCGCGCAGCCGAGTGATCAACTAACCCCCGCCAGCCAGCGCCACGGCCAGCTGCAGCTCGGAGCGCAGGCGGTCCACGCCGCCGGCCTCAAAGCGCTGCTCGAGCCGCAGCCGCAGCAGGCCCGGCCCCAGCGGCTCTGCCTGGAAACCGCCAGGGGCCAGGGCATCGATCAACACCCGGTTCTGGGCCTGGCCGCTGCTTGGTTCGCCCTGCAGCCCGAAGGCCGGCCCGCAGCGCATCAGCACCTGGCCGCGCCAGATCGCACTGGGGGGAGCACCGAGGCTGTAGGTGATCGGGCCCTCTGCGGTGAGCAGGTGAAGCACCGGCTGGCGACCACCCAGGGAGCAGGCGGCCCCCTGGCCGCTGGCCAGCACCACCTGCTGGGCGCGCCGCAGATCGCCACGCACCAGCTCGAAACTGCGCTGCTGCAGGCTGCGCTCCCGCTGCACCCGGGCCAGGCCGGCACCGACGCGGGCATCGGCCAGCAGCGCCTGCAGGATCGCCCCACACAGACCCAGCCCCACGGCTAGGGCCAGCAGCAGCTCCAGCAGCGAAAAGCCGGCTGAGCATGGGGGCAGAGCGCAGGGTGTCAGAGGCTGGGATCGGGCCGGCATCCTGCTTCCTCACTCCAGCGGCCCACCCGCACCACCCCAAGCGGCAGGGCCATCACCAGACAGCGCTCCAGGGGGGTGGCAGCGGCCGCCACCCGCACGGTGCCGCCATCGAGCACCAGGCCGTTGCTGCTGAAACGCACCAAAGGGGGGAAGTTGGAGCTGAGCTGCACCGTGCTGTCGGCCAGACCTTCGCCGAGGGAGAGCTCCACACCGGGGCACGCCGGCAGCTCGCCGGTGGCGGGGGCGTGCCAGCCACGCTCATCCAGCTGGAGCGCACAAGGCTGGCCGCTGCGCTCAGCCGCGAGGCGACCCTGCTCGATGCCCAGGGCCAGCCGACGGGTCACGGTTTCCACCCGCAGGCTGGCAAGGGTGGCGGGCCCCTGGGCCAGGGCGATCCCGGCCAGCAGGAGCAGCAAAGCCAGGGTCACCAGTCCTTCCGCGAGGCTGAAGCCGGCGGCGCCACGATCAGCGACCATCGCTGCCTCCCGCCGGGGCGGCGGCGGCCCCGCAAAGGCCGAGGGCGGCAGGGCTGTACAGCCGCACCCTTTCGGCCTGAAGACCGCCGGCAGCCCCAGGCATCGCCAGCCGCACCTCCAGCAGCGGCGGCGCGGGGGCAGGCAGCAGCTGCAGGCTGCGCATCACTGCAGCCGCTGGTGGCTGGGCCTCGGCAGCAGACAGCAGCCGTTCAGCCGCCACCAAGCAATCGGGTTCGAGCAGGCCGCCGGCAGCCTGGCTGCGCAGGCGACCCTCCACCGCCATCAACTCGGCATCGAGGGCGCCGAGCTGCTGCTGCCAGCGGGTCTCGGTGGCGGTGGCCCCGGCGGCCAGGGCCCACACCTGCAGCGAAGCCGCCGAAGCGGCCACAAACACCACGCTGGCGGTGAGCTGTTCGATCAGGGTCATGGCGTGGCTCCCCGCAGCCCCAGCTCCCGCAGCAGCTGGGCCTGGAGGGGGGTGCCTGCCAGCTGCACCGCGAAGGCGGCGCGGCGCGGGGGCTGACCGGCCGCAGCGGCGCTCACCAGCTGCAGGGCCACCTGGGAGCCGCTGGGCTGCCAGGCCACCAGCTCCACCGATTGCCCGAGCACGGAGAAGCGACGCAGGGCCGCCTGGCGGAAGGCATCGGCACAGGCCAGGCCCTGCGGTTCTGCCCAGGCGTTGAGCGGCAGGGCCAGCAGGCAGGGGTGCTGCCGGTTGAGATCGCCCACCAGCTGCTGGGCAGCGGAGGCGAGGCCATCCTCGGCCTGGCGCAGGCGCAGCTGGGCGACGGTGCGCAGCCGCCCCTGCAGGCTGAGGGTCTGCAGCGACAGGCTGCCGAGCAGCAGCAGCAGCGCTGCCCCACTGGCCAGGGGCAAAGCGAAGCCCGCCTCCCTGAAGGTTCCACGCCCCATGGCGTTCGCGCAAAAGACCCGCCCAACCTTCCCGACGGCGGACAGGCCAGCGGTGCGGCAGCCGCTATGCCGGTAAGGGTGCAGGCAGGATCAGGCCTGAGGGCGGTTCAAGGAATACATTCCGCATACATGCCCTGTGCCGCTCTGATGGCCAGCTCCGCCCGGAACGATTCCCGCACTTCACCCGAGGGGGCGATCAGCCATCACCAGGTGACCTACTCCCTGGGCCAGCTGCGGCTGGTGGGGATGGTGCTGCTGCTGGGGGTGGCCAACCGGCTGCTGGCCTGGCTGCTGGCTTTGCTCTTTCCTGCTGGCCAGGACGCTGGCCCGCTGGATCGGTTGGCGCACCTCACCAGCCTCTCTAACTGGCTGCTGCTGTTGCCGCTGGGGGTGAGCCTCTACCTGCTGGGGGGAGGGCGGCAGCGGCTGCCGCGGGAATTCGCGCTCCTGGATCTGGTGCACAACAGCCTGCTGCCCCTGGCGGTGGGCTGCCTGGTGGTGCTGCCCGCCTTCACCCTGCACGATGTGGGGAGCCTGAATCAGCAGGGCCTGGTGCAGCTGCAGAAGCTGGAGCAGGTGCAGACCAAACAAAACCTGCTGGTGGACGAGGCCCGCAAGGCCGGTGATGCCGCCACGGTGGTGCAACTGGCCAAGGGGGCTGGGCTTTCCCTGCCGGCGATGGCGGGCGAACCCGCCTCCCTGGCCAGCTGGCGGCTGGAGCGGCTGCTGGAGCAGCAGCGGCAGAAGGAGCTGCAGAACGACACCCTGCTGCGCCTTTCCCCCTATGAGCAGGAGCTGATGAGCAAGCGCCGCTCCCTCACCACCGTGCTGCTGCAACTGATCACGGGCGCGGGGCTGCTGCTGCTGCAACGCCAGAGCAACAGCCAGATCCAGCGCCACGGCCTCAAACCCCACCTCTTCTTCCGAGTGGATCCGGTGCAGAGGGGGAGAAAGTAAGCCGAATCGCCCGGCCGTGGCTAGGTTTGATCACTAGCCTGTCACCCCCCTGAGAGCGGTGTCCACCCCCATTCACCAGCGGAAAGGTCGTCACGGCTCACCAGCCAGAACGCTGCTGGTGAGGTTGGTGATGGTCAAACCAGGGGAGAGAGGATTCTCCCTGGCGATGGTGCTGCTGGTGCTGCTCACCACCATCCTCGGATCGATGGCGATCGCCAGCCGGTCCACCTCTGGCCTGATGGCAGCCCGCAACCAGAGCAGCAACAGGGAAGCCAGGGATGTGGCGGAATCGGGCGCCACGGAAAATATCAGTGAACTGAATAAGGAACAAAACCGAAAGCTGCTTGTTACGCCACGCGATTCCTGGGATGACGGAACCAACGCAATAAAGAATCCATGCAGCAGCCTTCAATCCAGCGGCTCCCTACTTCCCATAGCAAGCACACCTGGGCCCACACAAAAAGCTCAAAACCTTGCCAGCAATAACTGGATACACCACTCGCCAATACAAACTTGATTCAGCGACTGCTACCTTCTACTCCCGCGCAGGGCTTCCCTCAACTCTTCCTGCGTCATTGCAATACGGAAAAGACAAGAGCCTGATCAAACTTCAGGTAACCGGAAAAATCCAAGATCCCAATGGAAATACCAGATCAACCGCCACCATCGTCCGAGAGTACGAGGTAGTCCCAAAATGCTGCGAGCGCTCTTTTGGCCGTAGCACATTTGAAACAACAACCTTCGGAATTGACAACAGAGTCTGCGAGCCCGGCACCAATTCCGGACTCGGCCTAATTTTGGGAATCAATGGAGCAGAACCCCAAGCCAGCAATAGTCTCACGATCTACAACCAATCTGACCAACCAATATATTCGTCTTTGCGGGCCTTGGTAGCATACGAAACAGATTTCAAGACTCCGTTTCCCAGCTTCCCACAGCCCACCCTCACAGCAGAGTCAGTAACGACCAGGGCCAATGGGCAAAATACCCCTTACAACTATATCGTAGGCAGAGGGAATAGCGTTGTTCAATGCAAATTGAACAACCTAGCCGATTGCCAGCCCCTTCCATCATGCCTCAAGACAAATGATCAATACTATTGCCGACTGACTTCAATTAACAGCAGAAATGCTCTTACTATCTTTGACAGCTCATACGGGGCGATCAACCTTTTCTTCGATGGCGAAGCCCCAAATAACAATTTCAGCTATATTGACCTTGGCGGAAGTGGAGCCATATCTCACGTCTTTTGCCAAAGCCCAACCTCGTCAGCCTGTTCAACCCCAGCAGCGATCAATGAGGCAATTCGATTAAACATGTATATCTATGGCAAGAAAGCCAATGGAGAGGCGGCAACGCTCGAGATCAAAGGATCGTCTCGGCTCTTGCAATCAATATCTTCAATTTATGGGCACAACAAACTGGGCTGGAGGAGGCAACAGCACTTCCTCAGGCCCAAATTTCCTTGGAAGATTATGGACGAATGGATTATCAATGAGTGGCGGTTCTCTCATCATCAAAGTTCCCGAATCACGCCCCTCTCAATTCTGCCCCCTTCCCGATGATTGTCCGATTGGCAGGGGAGAAAGCCCGGATGTTGATTGGATTGCTCGCAGCATCACCCAATCCTCCAATTTTTAAAAAGGGTCGCCCTAAGGACGTTGCCAATTAAGCCGAATGGGTTCAGTCTTGTGGAAGTGCTTGTAGCAGCAACACTCCTCGGACTCATCGCTTCCATAACAGCCTCTATATTCACCATATCGAACCGATCAACCAGGCAATCAGGCATAGCCGCAACTACCCTAGCGGCAATCGATAGCGACATTTCCGGAATAAAACAATTGGCTGAAGTGCTCACCTGTTGCCCAGGCAGCTGCACGACCAATCAGAATACTATCAGTGATGCCATTACCACTGGCACAGCATGCACCAGCGGCAGCTCTCCAGGCGTGGCCAGCTACTACTTCCCCAAACAGGCCAGCGATGTGACAAGTTTCACCGATGCCTGTAATGCAACAACACCAGCCAATGATTCGATCACATCAACCTTGATTGACTCCATCAATGCTCGTACTCTGCCCAGTGGCATCTTCTCAGACGAATAGCAGTGGTGGACGCTGCCGGTGCCACTCCAACGGCCGATGAAATTGCAGCCCACCGAGTGAGAGTGACCTATGAAGGATCAACTGGTACCGATGGCTCCTTTGTAAATAGAACCATCAAAATTGTACCAGCAGTGGCGAACTTCTGCCCATGACACAGCGATTGCACGTACATCACAGCCAGCCAAACGGCTTCACACTCATAGAAGTGCTTGTAACCGTGGCCGTCATGGGCATTCTCGGAAGCATTGTAATCAGCTTTACCGGCAATGAATGGAGACGGGAACGAATCAATACAGTAGCAGTCGAACTTGCTGGATGGCTGGAAGAAATAAGATCCAATGCATTCCGTGAAACCAATAGCACGACATCTCTCGGGGGCTGTGAAGTTACATTCACGGCGATATCAGCCAGTAACGCCTCCACACAACTCGCCAGCGTAAGTCCCACAAGATGCGCAGCAAATCCGATTTTCAGAGTGACTGGCCTTACTGGCAATCACACCTACAGCAGCGCCAGCTCGAATGGAACTCAGATCATTTTTACACCTAGAGGCACCACCATGAATGCTCAGCCCATCGAATTAAGGCTTAAAATCGACAGCAATACATACTTAAGATGTTTTCGAGTCAGCGAAAATCTTGGCTTAATCCGAATCGGGCGGAATGACAACGTAACAGGAGCACCTTCAAGCAGCAGCTGCTCTGATTACACCCGTTTTTAACTCCTCTCCGAACCCTTCCATGCCATCGCTTTCGAGTTACAAGGCCAAGCCCTTACCAAGGGGATTCACCTTGGCAGAGCTAATGATCAGCCTTGGGCTTGGACTGCTGGTACTTGGTGCCACAGCTTTCGTCATCATTTCCCATATCCGTTCAACAGCAGCGTCGGAGCGAAGCCAACGGGTTCGCGATGATGCCAATCGCCTGAACTATCTGCTGCAAGTTGAAGCCGGTGAAGCGGCAAGAATCAGGCAAAGCGTTGAGGTGAGCCAATGTGCTGCTGCACCAAACTCATTGTTCACACTCGACATCCCTCTCCCCACGGGAACCGCTGGAGATCCTGCAAACATTGCTTCGGTTCACTATTACAACAAAGGATCAGATTTTGTACGCTGTGGTCCATCTATCAATCGAAACGGATCCTTGAACTTCAGCGGTGGTTTCCAGGAGGGAATAGTCAGCTCTGGAACACAACTTAGCCTTGTTACCTGCCAAACGGTCATCACCAACCAGAGGGCCGTTGCTTATCAGGCAAGTTATGCGGAGGCGGGAACCACAGCTTTCCAACCACCATGCGAAGTGGCCAGGGCAAAATCCTTTTTTGTGGCGGATCCACCATAGGGAATTGTTGCGTGAAGCAACTCACTGATTCAGCTTCAAAACGGCCATGAAGGCTTCCTGGGGTACGTCCACCTTGCCCATTGCCTTCATCCGCTTCTTGCCCTTGGCTTGTTTCTGCAGCAGCTTTTTCTTGCGGCTGATGTCGCCGCCATAGCACTTGGCCAGCACATCCTTGCGCATAGCGCTGATGCTCTCGCTGGCGATCACGCGGCTGCCGATCGAGGCCTGGATCGGGATCTTGAACTGCTGCCTCGGGATCAGCTCCTTCAGCTTCTCCACCAGGCCCTTGCCCACGTTGTAGGCCTTGTCGCGATGCACGATCGTAGTCAGAGGATCGGCCCGCTCACTATTGATCAACACATCCAGCCGCACCAGTTCGTTGCGCCGATAGCCGATCAGGCTGTATTCCATTGAGGCATAGCCCTTGGTGCGACTCTTCATCTGGTCGAAGAAATCGGTGACCACCTCCGCCAGCGGCATCTCGTAGTGCAACGTGACCCGATCGGTGGTGATGTACTTCATGTCGATAAACTCACCGCGCCGCTCCTGGCACAACTCCATCAACGTGCCGTTGTAGGTGTTGGGGGTATAGATCTCCAGCTTCACATAGGGCTCTTCGATTGATTCCCGCTTCTGGGGATCCGGCAGCGTGGCCGGGTTGTCCACCATCTCGATGCTGCCATCCAGCATGTTCACCTGATAGATCACCGAAGGCGCCGTGACGATCAGGTCGAGGTCGTACTCCCGCTCCAGCCTTTCCTGCACGATCTCCATGTGCAGCAACCCCAGGAAGCCGCAGCGGAAACCGAAGCCCATCGCACTGCTGGTTTCCGGCTCATACTTCAACGCCGCATCCGAAAGCTGCAGTTTGTCGAGCGCTTCGCGCAGGTCTGGGTACTGGTCGGCATCGGTGGGAAACAACCCGCAGAACACCATCGGCTTGGCCTCGGTGTACCCCGGCAGCGCTTCCTCCGCCGGCTGGTTCACCAGCGTGATCGTGTCGCCCACCCGCGCATCCGCCACCGCCTTGATCGAGGCCGCCAGGTAACCCACCTCGCCCGCATGCAGGCTCTCCACCTGCCGCTGGTCCGGCGCCATCACCCCCACCTCGTCCAGCTCGTAGGTCTTGCCGCTCGCCATCAGCAGCACCTTGTCCTTGCGGCGGATCGAGCCGGCAATCACCCGGAAATAGACGATCACGCCCCGATACGGGTCGTAGTAGGAATCGAAGATCAGCGCCTTCAGCGGTTCCGCCACCCGATCCGCCGGCGGTGGCACCCGATCCACCACCGCCTGCAGGATCTCCGGCACCCCCAGGCCCGTCTTGGCGGAACAACTGATCGCATTGGAGGTATCGAGCCCGATGATCGCCTCGATCTCGGCCCCGATCCGCTCCGGATCCGCCCCCGGCAGGTCGATCTTGTTGAGCACCGGGATGATCTCCAGATCATTCTCCAGCGCCAGATACACATTTGCCAGCGTCTGCGCCTCCACCCCCTGGCTCGCATCCACCACCAGCAGCGCCCCTTCGCAGGCCTGCAGCGAGCGGCTCACCTCATAGGAGAAGTCCACATGGCCAGGCGTATCAATCAGATTGAGAATATAAATTTCACCATCGGCAGCTTTGTATTCCATCCGCGCCGCCTGAAGCTTGATCGTGATTCCGCGCTCACGCTCCAGCTCCATATTGTCGAGAAACTGTTCCTGCATATCGCGGGCCGCCACCGTGCCGGTTTCCTGCAGCAATCGATCGGCCAGCGTGGATTTGCCGTGATCGATATGGGCAATGATGCAGAAATTACGGATCCGGGAGACGGGTACGTCGGTCATGGCTTCCGGGTATTGGGGCGATCCTAGTCATCTGGGCCCTGTCAGCCAGGCCCCTCAGCCAGGCCGGCTGCTCAGCCCCAGGCGCCGCAGCTCCGGCAGCCTGGATTCGGAAAACGTGCGCCATTGCTCCTGCAGCTGCTCCCAGGCCTGCGCCGGATCCTCCAGCCGCTCCCCCTCGGGGCTCCGCAGCTCAGCGCCCGCCATTTCCATTCCGAGCATCGCCAGCTGGGGCACCTCCTCCGCCCCGAGCCCCTGCTCCCAGGCCTGCAGCAGAAAGGCCTCCACCGCCGAGAGCCGCACCGGCTGGCTGAGCAGCGGCGAGAGCAGGGCATCGATCGGCACGCCTGCGGTGATCCGCTCCAGCAGCTGCCGGTTGAAGGCCGCCACGGCGTCCTCCGCTCCCGGCAACGCCAGGGCCAGCGCCTCCGCCGAGATCAGCAGCGCCAGCCGCGGCAGCAGGGCCAGCAGGTCTTCCCCCAGCTCGGCGGCCACCACCGCCAGCGGCAGCGGCCCCGCAGCCAGCAGCTGCTGCAACCTTCCGCAGAACGCCGGCTCCAGCCCCATCTGGCCCAGGCTGGTGGGCACCTCCGTGAAACTGGCCAGATCGCCGCAGCGCTGCACCAGCAGCACCGGCTCCAGCCGGCGGCGATGCTCCGCCACCAGCAGCGGCCGGCGGCCATAGGCGAAGAGATCGCGCCGGAAGCTCTGGTGGATCGCCAGATCCAGAAGCACCTCCCGCATCCCCGCATCCGCCGCCCCGAGCACCAGCGCGCGGCGCTGCGGATCCAGCAACTGGGGAAACATCTCCGGCAGGGTGGCGGACCCGATCGGGCTCAGCCCCTGGCTGGCGCAGAGGCGATGCATCGGGCCCACGTACAACGGCTGGTGGCAGCTGTGGTACTCCCCGAGCAGGTAGGAGACCGGTTGCCGCGCCAGGCCAGCCAGCTCGGCCCGCAGCTGCGGCAGGGCCCAGGAGGCCCGCCTCGCTGGTCTGGCCGCCGCTGCGCTGGGCCTCCTCCACCGCCAGCATGTTCAGAGCACTGCGCCCCAGCCAGCCGGGGTAGGTGTTGTAGGAGCAGAACAGCACACCCCCCGGCTTCAGCACCGCCGCCGCCGCCGCCAGCAGCGCCTGCCGCGTTTCGGAGCCCACCCAGCTGGCCACCCCATGGGCCACCACGGCATCGAACTGCTCCGGCCACCGCCGGGTGGGCCCGCTCTGGGGGCGCCCCTGCCGGAAGCTGGTGAGGTCGGCCACGGCGAAGCTCACGTTGGTGAGGCCGAACTGCCGGGCCAGGGCCTCCGCCTCCGCCACGTGGGCCGGATGCAGATCAATGCCGTAGAAGCGGGCCTGCGGGTGGGCGGCGGCGTTGAAGATCAGATTGAGCCCGGCCCCGAAACCGATCTCCAGCCAGCGGAAGCGGCCCGTCTGCAGCTCCGTCTCGAGATCGCCCTGATGCTGCCCCCCGAGCAGCAGCGCCTGCCGCAGCCAGGCCACCGAAAGCTCGCGATGCACCGCCGGCAGGTAGGTGACATCCCGGCGATAGTCCGCTCCGGGGGCCATGCGCACCGGGGAGTGAGAGGGCCCCGCAACGCTAAGGGCCACGCAACAGGCCCGCATCGGAAGGCGGCTTCCTAAGCTCAAGCCAACGCCCCCCCCGATCGCCATGACCACCGAAACCCCCACATCCGCTCCCGACGCCGCCGCGCCTGAAGCCACCGATCCCCGGGCCCTCACCGTGGAGAACGTGGAGCGCGTGCTCGATGAACTCCGCCCCTACCTGATGGCCGATGGCGGCAACGTGGAGATCGTCGAAATCGACGGCCCGATCGTGAAGGTGCGCCTCCAGGGCGCCTGCGGTTCCTGCCCCAGCAGCACGATGACCCTGAAGATGGGCATCGAACGCAAGCTGCGCGAATCCATCCCCGAAGTGAGCGAAGTGGTGCAGGTGCTCTGAGTCAGCTGGCCCGAAGCAGCGAATCGGCGAATGCTCAAGCTACCGACCCCTAGGCTGCGCGCCAGCCCTTCCCCTGCGCCGTGCTGGATCAGCGTCTGCTGCGTGAGTCCCCCGAACTGATCGGCGAGCAGCTCGGCCGCCGCGGCCTCCGGCCCGATCTCTCCAGCCTCCAGGCCTTCGCCCTGCAGCTGCGCAACCTTGAGCAGCAGCGCAATGCCCTCCAGGCGGAAGGCAATCGCATCGGCAAGGAGGTGGGCCAACGAATCAAGGCCGGAGCCGCCCCCGGCGGGGAGGAGGTGGCTGCCCTGCGCGACCAGGGCAACAGCATCAAGCAGCAGGTGGCCGGCCTCGAAGAACAGGAGAAGGCCCTCGATGCCCAGCTGCGGGAGCAGCTGATGGTGCTGCCCAACCTGCCCTCGCCCCAGACCCCGGCAGGGGCCAGCGAAGCCGACAACGTGGAGGTGAAGACCTGGGGCACGCCCCGCCGCGCTGCCGCCGGCGAAAGCCTCGAGGAGCACTGGCAGATCGCCGAACGGCTCGGCATCGTCGATACCGAACGGTCGGTAAGGATCGCCCAGAGCCGCTTCGTGACCCTGCTCGGCCAGGGCGCCCGGCTGGAGCGGGCCCTGATCTCGTTCATGCTCGATCTGCACAGCGGCAAGGGCTACCGCGAGGTGATGCCGCCGATCCTGGTGAACACCGCCAGCCTCACCGGCTCCGGCCAGCTGCCCAAGTTTGCCGAGGAGAGCTTCCGCTGCGAAGGCGACGACCTCTGGCTCACCCCCACCGCCGAGGTGCCGATCACCTCCCTGCACCGCGATGAGCTGATCCCCGCCGACCAGCTGCCGCTCCGCTACGCCGCGTACACCCCCTGCTTCCGCCGCGAAGCCGGTTCCTACGGCCGCGACACCCGCGGCCTGATCCGCCTGCACCAGTTCAACAAGGTGGAGCTCTACTGGTTCTGCCACCCCGAGCAATCGGAAGCGGCCCACGAACAGCTCACCCGCGATGCCGAAGCCGTGCTCGAGGCGCTCGAGCTCCCCTACCGCCGCATCGAGCTCTGCAGCGGCGACCTCGGCTTCTCCGCCGCCCGCACCTACGACCTCGAGGTATGGCTCGCCGGGGCCGGCGCCTACCGCGAGATCTCCAGCTGCAGCACCTGCTCCGATTTCCAGGCCCGCCGCGCCGCCATCCGCCTCAAGGACGGCAAGACCACCCAGCTGGTGCACACCCTCAACGGCAGTGGCCTGGCGATCGGCCGCACCATGGCGGCCCTGCTCGAAAACGGCCAGCAGGCTGATGGCAGCGTGCAACTGCCCGCCGCGCTGGTGCCCTACTTCGGCAGCGCCTCGCTCCAGTCCGACTCCTGAACCAGGGCGCCCCATCGGCAGCAGCCCACGGCGAGGAACCCGCCTAGTTGAACCATTCACGCCGCCTTCGGCCGCACCCCAGAATGGTTCGATACAAACCTTGGGCTGAATGGGCGTTCTCACCGCACTGGCGATCCTGGCCGGGTTGATCGTGATTCATGAGGCCGGCCATTTCCTGGCGGCCCGCTGGCAGGGGATCCGGGTGAGCGGCTTCTCGGTGGGCTTCGGGCCCGCCCTGCTGCAACGCCAGCGCGGCGGCGTGCTCTATGCCCTGCGGGCGATCCCCCTCGGCGGCTTCGTCTCCTTCCCCGACGACGACGAAACCAGCGCCATCCCCTCGGATGACCCCAACCTGATGCGCAACCGGCCGATCCCCCAGCGGGCCTTGGTGATCGCCGCCGGTGTACTGGCCAACCTGCTGCTGGCCTATGCGGTGCTGGTGGGTCAGGGCCTGGTGGTGGGCATCCCGGCCGGGTTCAGCACCAGCCCCGGCGTGCTGGTCACCGGTGTGCAGGGGGGCCAGGCCGCCGCCGCCTCCGGCCTCCAGGCCGGCGACCGGATCGTGAGCGTCAATGGCAGCCCCGTGGCCGGCGGCCAGCAGGCCGTTGCCGAGCTGGTGGACCAGATCCGCCAGGCCCCCGGCCGTGAGCTGCGGCTCGAGGCCGCCCGCGGCGACCGCAACCTGCCCCTCAGCCTCACCCCCGCCGAAGTGGGGGGCATCGGCCGCATCGGCGCCCAGCTGCAACCCAACGGCACTGAAACCTTCCGCGCCCCCCGCGGCCCCCTGGAACCCTTCCGCCAGGCCAACCACGACTTCCTGACCCTCACCCGCCGCACCGTGGAGGGGTTCATCACCCTGGTCACCCACTTCGGGGAAACCGCCGGCCAGGTTTCCGGGCCCGTGAAGATCGTGGAGATGGGCGCCAACCTGGCCAAGCAGGGCGGCAACAGCCTCTTCCTCTACACCGCCCTGATCTCGATCAACCTGGCCGTGCTCAACGCCCTGCCCCTGCCGATGCTCGACGGCGGCCAGTTCGCCCTGCTGCTGCTCGAAGGCCTGCGCGGTCGCCCCCTGCCCGAACGCTTCCAGATGGCGTTCATGCAGTCGGGGTTCGTGTTCCTGATGGGGCTCAGCCTGCTGCTGATCGTCAAGGACACCAGCCAGCTGCCTGTGGTGCAGCAGCTTTTGGGCCGCTGAAGCCCCCAGGCGCGGCCCCTGCCCCCCGGCAGGTAAGCTCGGATCCATCTCCTAACCGCACAACCGGCCGAATGGCGAAGAAGTCGATGATCGCGCGCGATGTGAAGCGCAAGAAGATGGTGGAGCGTTTCGCCGCCAAGCGTGAGGCCCTCAAGGCTTCTTTCGAGGCCGCCGCCGATCCGATGGAGCGTCTGGAGATCCACCGCAAGATCCAGGCCCTGCCCCGCAACAGCGCCCGCGTGCGCGTGCGCAACCGCTGCTGGGCCACCGGCAAGCCCCGGGGCGTCTACCGCGATTTCGGTCTCTGCCGCAACCAGCTGCGCGAGCGTGCCCACAAGGGTGAACTGCCCGGCGTGGTCAAGTCCAGCTGGTAATTCAGCCCCAGCCCCCTGGCCCTCTCCCCCTGACCCGCTGGTCCACCGCCCAGTGGCTCTGGGTCTATGGCCAGGGCTGGTTTCCGATGGCCAACGACCCCGGCGGTCCGCTGCAGCTCTACCGCAGCAACCGCCGGGCCCTGCTTCCTCTCGACGACCGCTTTCAGGTGCCCCGCTCCCTGCGACGGGTCCTGAACAGCGGTCGTTTTCAGTTGCACCTCAACCGCTCCTTTGCCGAGGTGCTGGCGGGCTGCGCCGATCGGCCCTCCACCTGGATCAGCGACGAGCTCGCCGCCATATACCGCCAGCTCCATGCCGATGGCGTGGCCCACAGTGTGGAGGCCTGGGATGAACAAGGTCTCGCCGGCGGTCTGCTGGCGATCGGCATCGGTTCGTGCTGGATCGGCGAATCGATGTTTCACCGCCGCCCCCACGCCTCCAACGTGGTGTTGGTGGAGCTGGCCCGGGCCCTGCGGCGAGGCGGCTTCTCCCTTTTTGATGTGCAGCTCACCAACCCCCATCTGCAGCGATTCGGCTGCTACGAAGTGGAGGACAACCATTACCAGCAGCTGCTGATCGCCGCCCGCAGCCGGCCGGCAACCCTAAAACTTCAGGAGGCCTGCCTCCGCTGCGAGGCCTGGATGCCAGGATAGGTCTGACAAAAAACGGACATAAAGCCCAGTGCAAGGACAAACTCAGTCGATCTCCTTCGATGGTCGGGAGATCCGGCTGACCACCGGTCGGTTCGCTCCCCAGGCGGGGGGTTCGGTGATGGTCGAGTGCGGTGATACGGCGGTTCTGGTCACTGCCACCCGCTCCGGCGGCCGTGAAGGCATCGATTTTCTCCCCCTGATCTGCGATTACGAGGAGCGGCTGTATGCCGCCGGTCGCATTCCCGGCAGCTTCATGCGGCGCGAGAGCCGCCCCCCCGAGCGGGCCACCTTGATCGCCCGTCTGATCGACCGCCCGATGCGGCCGCTGTTCCCCGCCTGGATGCGCGACGACCTCCAGATCGTGGCCACCTGCATGTCGCTCGATGAGCGCGTGCCACCCGATGTGCTCGCCGTGACCGGCGCCTCGATGGCCACCCTGCTGGCGAAGATCCCCTTCTACGGCCCGATGGCGGCCGTGCGCGTGGGCCTGCTCGGCGACGACTTCGTGCTCAACCCCAGCTACCGCGAGATCGAGCGCTCCGACCTCGACCTGGTGGTGGCCGGCACCCCCGAGGGCGTGATCATGGTGGAAGCGGGCGCCAACCAGCTGCCCGAACAGGATGTGATCGAAGCGATCGACTTCGGCTACGAAGCGGTGGGCGAACTGATCAAGGCCCAGCTGGCCCTGATCAAGGACCTCGGCATCGAGCAGGTGACCCCCGAAGCCCGCAGCGAAGACGACACCCTGCCGAAGTTCCTGGAGAAGGAATGCGCCAAGGGCATTGGCGAAGTGCTCAAGCAGTTCGCCCAGACCAAGGCCGAGCGCGACCAGAAGCTCGACGCCATCAAGGCGGAAGTGAGCGAGAAGATCACCGCCCTCAAGGATGAGGACGCCGTGAAGGTGGCCGTTTCCAGCAACGGCAAGGTGCTGGGCAACAGCTACAAGAGCCTCACCAAGAAGCTGATGCGCGAGCAGATCCTCAAGGAGGGCAAGCGCGTCGATGGCCGCAACCTCGATGAGGTGCGTCCGATCAGTGCCGCCGCCGGTGTGCTGCCCAAGCGCGTGCATGGTTCGGGCCTGTTCCAGCGCGGCATGACCCAGGTGCTCTCCTGCGCCACCCTCGGCACCCCGAGCGACGCCCAGGAGATGGACGACCTCAACCCTTCCACCGAGAAGACCTACCTCCACCACTACAACTTCCCCCCCTATTCGGTGGGTGAGACCCGCCCGATGCGCTCCCCCGGCCGCCGCGAGATCGGCCACGGCGCCCTCGCCGAGCGGGCCCTGATCCCGGTGCTGCCCAGCAAGGAATCCTTCCCCTACGTGCTGCGGGTGGTTTCGGAGTGCCTCAGCTCCAATGGCTCCACCTCGATGGGTTCGGTGTGCGGCAGCACCCTGGCGCTGATGGATGCCGGCGTGCCCCTCAAGGCCCCGGTGAGCGGCGCCGCCATGGGCCTGATCAAGGAGGGCACCGACGTGCGCATCCTCACCGACATCCAGGGCATCGAGGACTTCCTCGGCGACATGGACTTCAAGGTGGCCGGCACCGAGAAGGGCATCACCGCCCTGCAGATGGACATGAAGATCACCGGCCTGGAGGTGAAGACCGTGGCCGAAGCGATCAACCAGGCCCGCCCGGCCCGGCTGCACATCCTCGAGAAGATGCTCGAGGCGATCGACAAGCCCCGCGAGGTGCTCAGCCCCCACGCCCCTCGCCTGCTCAGCTTCCGCATCGACCCCGAACTGATCGGCACCGTGATCGGCCCTGGCGGCCGCACGATCAAGGGCATCACCGAGCGCACCAACACCAAGATCGACATCGAGGACGGCGGCATCGTGACGATCGCCAGCCATGACGGTGCCGCGGCCGAAGAGGCCCAGCGGATCATCGAGGGGCTCACCCGTCGCGTCAGCGAAGGGGAGGTGTTCCAGGGTTCGGTGACCCGCGTGATCCCGATCGGTGCCTTCGTGGAGATCCTGCCCGGCAAGGAAGGGATGATCCACATCTCCCAGCTCTCCGAGGCCCGGGTGGAGAAGGTGGAAGACGTGGTCAACGTGGGCGACCAGGTGACGGTGCGGGTGCGCGAAATCGACAACCGCGGCCGCATCAACCTCACCCTGCGGGGTGTGCCCCAGGCCGACGAGCCGGCGCCGGTCTGATCCCGGCTCAGCCCAACCAGCCGGCCCCAGTGGGGCCGGCTGGTTGGGCCAGTTACACCGCAAAGCCCGGATCGATCACGGCCATGGCCGCAGCAGCCCGCTCGCACAGTTCGGTGTGGCTGGCGCCATGGCTGGCGATCAGGCAGCCCGCCTGGCGGATGTCGCCGTCGTTGTAGCTGAGGGCGCGGCCATCGGCGTGGCTGAAGGCACCACCGGCGGCCCGCAGCACCGCCTCGGGAGCAGCCATGTCCCAGTCCTTCGGGGCGCTCTTGCCCGAAAGGGAGATGTAGAGGTCGGTCTCGCCCCGCAGGATCGTGGCCACCTTGCCTCCGACACTGCCGATGGCTTTGGTATCCCCCAGGGCCAGGGCCTCCAGCAGCTGCTCCAGCCGTTGGTCGCGGTGGTTGCGGCTGGCCACCAGCACCAGCTCCCCCAAGGCGCGGCGGGGGCTGAGCGCCGCAGGGCACTGCTCACCGCCCCGGTTCTCCCGCCAGGCCCGGCCGGGAGCTTCGGCACCGGAGCCCACCAGACCAAACCACAACTCCTCCATCTCCGGCAGCAGCACCACCCCCAGCACCGGCTCGCCGTGGCGCACCAGGGCCAGATGCACCGCGTATTCCCCCGTGCCCTGCAGGAAATCCTTGGTGCCATCCAGCGGATCGAGGATCCACAGCCACTCGGCCTCAAGGGGCACCCCGGCGGCGAGCTGCTCCTTGGCGGTCTCCTCGCTCAGCAGGGTCCATGGGGCCTCGGGAAACGCCGCTGCCAACCCATCCAGCAGCCAGCTGTTCACCGCCAGATCCGCCGCGCTCACCGGCCCCTCGCCGCCATCCTCCACGCTCAGGGCCGGCGGGAAGCCGTAGGGAGGGGCCTCGCCGCGGCCATAGGCCAGCAGGATGTCGGCCGCGCCCCAGCTCAGCCGCCGCAGTTGCGTGAGCAGCGGCTCCAGCGACACACCCGCAGGCAGAGCAGGACTGACGGGCATCATGAGAAAGCAAACAAGCATTCTGGAGGCCCTTGCAGCCGCCCGAACCCGCCGCTGGAGTGCTCTATCTGGTGGGTACACCCATCGGCAACCTCGACGACCTCTCCCCCCGGGCCCGGCGCGTGCTGGCCGGAGTGCAGCGGATCGCCTGCGAGGACACCCGCCGCAGCGGCCTGCTGCTGCAGGCTCTGGGCCTGAAGGGGCGGCTGATCAGCTTCCACCAGCACAACCAGACGGCCCGCCTGCCCCAGCTGCTGGAGGCCCTCGCGGAGGGGGAGTCGGTGGCGGTGATCAGCGATGCCGGCCTGCCTGGGATCTCCGATCCAGGCGAAGCCCTGGTGGCCGCCGCCCGCCAGGCCGGCCATGCCGTGATCTGCGTGCCCGGCCCCAGCGCCGTGACCACCGCCCTGGTGAGCAGCGGTTTGCCCAGCGGCCGTTTCTGCTTCGAAGGCTTCCTGGCGCCCCGCAGCAGCCAGCGCAGGCGCCAGCTGGCAGAGCTCGCCAGCGAACCCCGCACGATCGTGCTGTTTGAAGCGCCCCACCGGCTGGTGGATCTGCTCGAGGATCTGCTAGCCGTGCTCGGCGATCGCCCCCTGCAGGTGGCCCGCGAGCTCACTAAACGCCACGAACAGCAGGTGGGCCCCAGCGTGGCCAGGGCCCTGGAGCACTTCCGCCACACGCCCCCCCTGGGGGAATGCACCCTGGTGCTGGGCGGTGCCGCACCGGCGGAGGCCCCGGCCTGGGACGAGCAGGCCCTGCGGCTCGAACTGCTCGCTCTGGTGGACGGGGGCCTCAGCAACCGGGAGGCGGCCAGGCAGCTGGCGGAACGCAGCGGCCACAGCCGACGGGAGCTGTATGCCCTGCTGCACCGCCCCGCCGACGCGGCAGACTGAGGCTCCGATTCCTCCTGCTGCCAAGCCAGTCCGCCATGCTTCTGCGCCTGCGCCTCCTGCTCGGCAGCCTGTGCGGCGGCCTGCTGCTGCTGGCGATGCTCGGCCTCGGCAGCCAGAACCTGCAGCAACGCTCCAGCCTTCAGCTCGGCGTGGGCCGCAGCGTGCCCCTGCCCACCGGCTTTCTGGTGGGGATCGCCCTGGCGGTGGGGGTGATCAGCGGCGGCAGCACGGCAGCGCTGCTGCTGCCGGGCCCGAATCGAGCCGACGACGACGACCGCTGAACCGCAAGGTCATCAGCCGCCTCCCTTCCCGCCCAGGAGCTACGGGCGCCCGCTGGCCTGTTGGGCGAATTTCCCGGTGCCCAGCTGCGGCGCCGGCAGCGGCCGGGAGAAGAGATAGCCCTGGTACAGCTTCACCCCCATCTCCTGGAGCATGGTGAAGCAGGCAGGCGTCTCCACCCCCTCGGCCACCAGCTCCACCCCGAGCAGCGGCGCCATCCCGGCAATCAGGTTCACGATCTGGCGGGCGTAGCTGTCGGTGGTCATCGCCATCACGAACGACTGGTCGATCTTCACCTCATCGGGCTGGAGGGTATTGAGCAGGTTGAGGGAGGAGTAGCCGGTGCCGAAGTCATCGAGCGACAGCCGCATCCCCAGCCCCCGCAGGGCCTGCAGGTTGGCATCCACCAGGGGAGAAAGCTCGAGCACCGAACGCTCCGTGAGCTCCAGGGTGACCTGCCCTGATTCGATGCCGTGCTCCTGAAGCTGGCTGGTGAGCCGCTGCACCAGGCCCGGATCGGTGAGCTGGCTGGGGGAGAGATTGAGGCTGAGGCGGCAGGGGACGTCCAGGGGAGGAAGGAGGGCATAGGCCTCGAGCGCCAGGCGCAGCAGTTCATCGCCCAGCAGGGCCATGCGGCGATGCTGCTCAGCCAGCTCGAGCATCTGTTCCGGAGGCACGGCCCCCAGGTTGGGGTGCTGCCAGCGCACAAGGGCCTCCACCGCCTGCATCACGCCGGTGTCATCCACGATCGGCTGAAACACCACCTCCAGCTCCCGCTGCCGCACCGCCTTGAGCAGATCCACGTAGAGCTGGTAGCTGTCGAGCTGGCTGCCGTCGTCCCCCACATCGAAGATGACGATCCGGCTGAACTTGTGCTGCTTCGCCCGATACATGGCGATGTCGGAGCGCTTCATCGCCGCCTGCGGATCGGCTTCGAGCGGATCCACCAGGGAGATGCCGATGCTGAGGCTGAGTTCCAGCGCCACCCCGTCCACTTCCGTGGTGCCATGGAATTCGCCCGCGATCAAAGTGGCGAAACGATGGGCCTCGGCCTTGAGCTCCGCTTCCTCCCTGTCTTCGCGCTTGAAGCTCATCACGATCACGAATTCATCGCCGCCATAGCGGGCGAGGAAATCACCGCTCCGCAGCAGGCTGCGCAGCCGCGTGGCCACGGCCACGAGGGCGCCATCGCCCACCGCATGGCCGTAGGTGTCGTTGATGCTCTTGAACCGATCCACATCCACGAACAGGATCGCGAAGCTCTTGCCCATTTCCCGGTGGTGCTCCGCCTCCAGTTCCAGCTGTTCGATGAAATAGCGGCGATTGGGCAGCTGGGTGAGCGGATCGCAGAGGGCCAGCGTGCGGGCGCTGGCGAGAAACTGCTGGAAACGGTCCGTGAGACGCCGCATCCGCAGACCCACCTCCAGGGCCGAGGAATCCAGGGCCGAGGAATCGAGGGGCGGCAGATCGGGGGCCGTCCCGAGCAGCGGCAGGGAGAGGGCTGGCGCGGGCGGTGGCGGTAGCGGGGACTCAGCCTGCTGCGGGAGCGGAGCCATCAACGCCGCCGGTCCGGGGTGCCGCAGCAACCGGGCCAGCACCCGATCCTCGCCGCTGGGCACCGCAAGGGGAAGGCCGAAATGGACCAGCAGCTGGTCGAGCTCCTGGCAGGTGCGGCGGATGCGCTGCCCACCCCGACGCTCGATCTGCCGCTGCGCCAGGCGCTGCTGACGCCGCTCCAGCATCAGCAACATTCGGAACACCAGCAGGGATGTGAGCAGCGAAAGCAGCAACAGGCTCTGCTCGAGCAGCGAACGCAATAGCGAAGGCAGCAGGGGCTGGGTGCGAAGCGCCAGCACCTTGCCCTCCTTCCCATGGAACGGTGGATCAAAGGGCGCGGACTCCAGCCCCGCCTCCCGCTCCCCCGAGGGCGGCAGCTGGGCCGGCCGCACGAACACGAAATCCCGCTCCAGCTCCTGGAGCGACTCCCGCAGGTGGGGGCCGTAATCGGACAGCAGAAAAGGAGAGAGCAGGGCGAGGGCGCCGGTGGCGGGCACCGATTGGGTGCTGTTGGAAATGGGGGAGACCACCCCCAGAAACAGCTTGCCGTCAGCGGCATGACAAGCCAGAGACCTGAGGCTGTTCAGGAGGTTGAGGGAGTCGAGATTGCCGCGCACGCAGTCGATCAGGCTGCGGTCCTTCACGTAGGGATCGGCCGGCCGACCGAAGCTGAAGCGCACATCCCCCGCCGGCCCGAACACCGGCATCACCGTGCCGTCCTCAAAGATCGGCGAAGAGGCGATGTGGCGATTGAGGTAGTCGGGAAAGCGGCCCTTGATGTAGGCGTAGGTGTCATCCCAGAAGGCCCAGTCGCGGGTGGTGCGCCGCAGGGCCGCCAGGGAGGTGGTCACCACCTCCAGGGAACGGCCACGAACGCTCTGCTGCTGGTCTGCCAGGGCGACGGCTCGCCGGCGGATATCGAGCGCCAGCAGGGGAGTGAGCACCACCAAGGCAGTGACCAACGCCGAGAGAATCACCGACCTCTCGGGAGCGGCGCGCTGCTCTTCCTTCCACCAGGAACGCAGAGTCTGCAGCGGTCGCACCATCAGACAGCTGCGTTCAAAGCCTTGGATCAAGCCTAACGAAAAGTCGGCACAGAACCAGTTGGTGCCTGGGTCTGGTTGATCAGCTGCCGGGCAATGCGTACAGGGCCCCTTCGATCACCACCCGGCTGATGCCCTGGGCCAGCAGATAAGGAGCCGTGCGCTCCAGCAGGCTGGGATCGGGGAGCTTGATCACCCTCTGGGTGCGTCCGCACTGGCGCTTGGCCTGCCGGGGGTTGGCATAGACCGCCAGGGCCTGCCGCTCCTGCTCCTCCTGGGGCAGACGACCGAGCTCGGGGAATTCACTGAGCGGGCGTGCCTGCAGCTCCACCGTCTTGTCCACCAGCATGTAGGCGGAGGCGGGCAGGTCGGCACCCACCAGAGGCAGCACCTGGATCTCGAGCTGGGAATCATCGGCTGCGACCGGAACGGGCGCCGCCTCGATCTCCTCGTCAGCGCTGAACCCGAGATCGTCATCGTCTTCATCGGCGTCTTCTTCGCCGAAATCGCCGGCGAAGTCGTCGGCATCGTCGATGGCCAGCACCCCAGGGCTGTCGGCCTCTGGCTCGCCTGCTGCGGCGGGCTGACCTGACGCGGCGGGCTCGCCTACCGCGGCGGCCTTTGCCGGCGGGTCTTCGGCCGGGATGGACGGGGCGACCGGGGAGCTGGCTGCCACCTTCGCGGGACGCCGCTGGCGCTCTTGCTTGAGCTGTTCGTATTCCTGCGGGTCCATGCCGGCCTTGGCGGCCCGGCTCACCGTGTTGGCACTGCAACCGAAGGCATCCGCCAGCTCCTGACTGCTCTCGCCGGCGCGGAAGCGAGCCACCAGCTCGATCTTCTGGGCTTCGCTGAGCCTGGTGGCTGCCATGGAGCGAAAATCCGCACAGCCTGCAAATCTAAGGCTGGCGGCCCCCTGCCTGCCCCCAGGGTCCCTTGAGACGAACTGGCACAATGCCAGGCCAAGCTCCCTTAGCTCAGCTGGATAGAGCAGCTGCCTTCTAAGCAGCCGGTCGTGTGTTCGAATCACACAGGGGGCGTTTCAAACGGGGCCTTGTTTTTGCCCCAAAACCAAGACAGGGCAGTGGCTTTCATGATG